>Ga0228710_1009453_pt1 | contig 13509 bp, 5 predicted proteins | sample MedpolnodulmetaG_FD_177995 | JGI IMG/M metagenome (GOLD analysis project Ga0228710, IMG submission 177995) | Root nodule microbial communities from Medicago polymorpha collected in Santa Monica, California, United States - pink nodules | ecosystem: Host-associated > Plants > Roots > Nodule...
AAATAGTCATTTTTCGGATAAGTATCCATTTTTGTAAGTTGTGATTCACATCTTAGCAATCATTTTTGTAAAGCAGTAGCAACTAAAACACATTTGTAAACAATATTTAATTCTTCTCTCTTCTAACATTTTTTTAAGCTTGAAGTATTATCATTTCGGCCCTTATTATTTTCTTTTTTTGACTCATGCATTATTTCAAATATATTCTTAGCATTTTGTTATATATATATATATATGGCTTTTTATATTATGTGCAAATTTGCACATGTTAAGCAGTTTAAAATAATAATTTTGCATTGAAACTTGTACATTTTGTATTAAATATATAACTTTTCAATAAATAATTATTGGTTTTCAATAAAAACTTGCTACTTTTAGTTATTTTAACACGTGCAATGTTGCACATGTTAGACAAACCCTATATATAGACACTCTTAGCATTAATAATCCTAGTCGGCCCTAACTTTTTATAAATATTTTGTTTCACCTTTTCTCTAAGTTTGATGTCATGATAATGGTTCCGTATAAAATGAACCTATGAAAATATTGGTCCGTGATGGACCAATATTTTGAATGGTTAGATTATATGAACCCTTAAATCTTATCATGGTCTATAAACACTAAATCTAACCCATCTTCCATTATCATTTTATAAAAAAAATCATTTTTACCCTTTATAATAATTATAATTTAATATATTACATATTATTACTGTAATTGTTTTTTTTTCTTGACAATTTTGTTACATTAATTTTTTTTGTTGGTATTTACTCTTTTTTTTTACGAATTTGGTACGGTAATTATTCGCCGGATGCATATTAATATTTGATTTTATTTGTACGAAAACGTACAAGATTTTTTTAAGGAGAAAAGGACATTTTATTTTACAAATTGGAGAAAAGGTACATGCTATTTTTTTTGAAAGAAAAAAGATACATGTTATTGTTGAAAAGTATAATTCAGTTACCTTTATCAATTATTTATTGTTTTCGTTTTTTTTTAATAGTCATATTATCCTTTCCAAAAGAAAATAATAATAGCAGTATAATGATAAATAATACCACTACAAGAGAATCTTTGATTTGCTACATGATTATGCTAGGAAATGTAATGGTAGTGAATATTAAGATAAGTAACTACCATTTGAGTGAAAATAAAACTTTTATTGACTTTTTTGTTTTGTTTAAATAAATATATGTAAAAGAACCTTTTTGTTTTAAAAAAAAAAAACCCATTTACTCTGAAACAGTATCGCAAACTCTCTCACTCCCGATCTTTATCGACAACGTCCTCGATCAACACCGCCGTAGCTTGCATCGATCTACCGCCTCCTCTCCGATCTACCGCCTCCGCTTTGATCTACACCACCTCCTCTCCGATCTACACCACCTCATCTCAGATCTACCGTCGCCGCCGCAGCTTGAACAAACTACCACCGCCAGCCGTAGCTTTAACCGATCACCACCTCTTCTCCGATCTACACCGCCTCTGCGATCTACCACGCTCCAACTGTCAAAGCCAATGCTCAATCCGGCGAATTTTCCATTTCACGCAATTTGTTCTCTCTCGAATACAATCAATTTTCGAATCTGTGTTTCTATGGTAAGAATTGATAGCCGGTTGGCAAGTGAACCAAAACTATTGAAGTAATAAATAAATTCGTGTCCACGAGGACCGTTGTTAACTTCGACTCAGCAATTTCTTTATCAAAAAGGATGTATTAAATTTATAGTTTCCCTTGGCAGTTGGATAAAGATTGGTTTTAGAAAATTAGAGAGAAGTATGGTTAAGACCTTTGAATCCTCCGAAGTTCTCTTATGGTAATTTGCACTCCTAATTCAAGCAATGATTATCTAATTCAACGACAGATTAACAAAGTAACTCTACCCAATCTCTTGACCTAGAATTCTCCCGCAAGTGACAACCCCTTAATCTCTTAAGCGAATTCGAAACCCTTGGAGGTTTTAATAGTCCGTTAATCCATTAGTCATAACCTAATAATGATCTATCTCTAGCTTGATTACTTAGGTTAAACATATTACTTAGATCAGAGTTCAAAAGGCAGGGTTAGTGGTTGTTCAATCTCTAAGATCAGTTTGCATATTCAAAAACGCTAGGGTTAGTAGTCAATATAATGAACATACAAAAAGCATTTAACAAAAGGTAATATGAATTAAAACTAGACTTTCATTGATATTCAAAGGAGTTCAACAAATTAGGGTTCTCATAGGATTACATCAGATTCATCTAAGTCTCAACCACAAAGAGATTAGTTACAAATCTCAAACTTAAATGACCTCTGGTATACCTTTATAATAGTATATGTTGTGCTCATGATTGGCGTGTGAATGAAAATTAACCACATGGTTCAAATATTTTGTAAAGTAGAAGTTAAAATATTTTCTCCAATGTCAATTTGGATGGGCTAATTTAGCTTCTTCCAAAAAAAAAAGTAGAAGTTAAAATTTAAATAGTAAAATAGTATTTATTTTTTTTATTGTGTAATGAATAATCACAATAGTCTATTATTGTAGCAAAATTTTTAAAGACTCTATTAGTGTGCATTTTGTTAGTTAAAATAACACCTTAAACATATAAAATCAACTAAAATTAATTAAAAATAATTTTCAGATTTAAGGATATTGCAAACTATTTTGTAATTTTGCTATATTGAAGGACTATTTTCAACTAATCGTTCACGTTCAATTACGAAAAATAACTATTTGTCTCAATTTAAACCGACTTTAATAAGGTTAACACTCCAATGTTTGGTTGGGTATCACCCGATCATTGAATCTTCTGACATAATGTTTTTAATTAATTATTTATAATCAAATTTAAATTTTGAATTAAATTTGCAGAGTACCGATATTCAACTACACTTTATGACTCTAAAGAGTTTCCCTTATTGCCCGCATATATTGTAAATATTAACACCAAAATATGTCACTAGCTACGTTTATGATTATAAGAAACGATTCATTTTAAATTTTATTAAATAATTAATGTATCTTGTCTATATTATAAACAAGATAAATCAATTATTTAATAAATCAAAATTAAAAAAGATTATTTTTTGTAGTAAACATCGGAGGCTGAACAATCAAGAAACGAAACGAACACTTGACCCAAAAACACAATACCATCACTGACCCACGCCCAAAGAAATCCCCTAATAAAGGAGATACACTTGCTTGGTCACAAACGTAAAAATGAATCATTTAGACACAAGCATAATAGACCAATAGTGGGCACCAACACCAAACCACCTACCCCAGCAGAAGTCTTTTCGAAAAACATCAAATCATTGCGGAAATTTCATATTGACTACCCAACAACATGCCAAAATAAGAGTGAATAGTCAAATTCGTGAATTTGCAAGGATCGGACAAAAATCTTCCCCAAATTTATCAAAATGGCTATTTTGTCCCTGAATTTGTCATATGTCAATCAATTTAGTCCCTCCATCCATTTGGGGTATTAACGGTGTTGATGTGGCCGTTAACCTCTCACATGGGTTGTCATGTCAGATGCCACATAAGAAGGACTAATTTGGTTGATAGTGACCAAAATTTCCAAGGACGAAATTGATTGATTTACAGAAAATGCTATGCAATTTAGTCCCTGTTATATTTGACTAACTATCAAATTGATCCCTACATTATATTAAAAAACCATCAAATAAGTCCTTGAATTATATAAACATATATAAATTTGATCCTTGAAGCATATATGTACAGAACAAAGTAAAAAAGTCAAAAGACACAACTTCATCCATGAAAATACCATCAAATAAGTCACAGGTCTTAAGTCAACCCAACTATGAGGCATTAATAAGTCATAAGTCATACATTCCATGTTCTTAAATATTACATAGCAAAAAAGAAACTCAACTAAGGCAAAATTTAAACAAGTATTCTTCATCATATTCATAATCATCTTCATAACATTCATACAAAAAAAAAACCCAGAAAACAAAAAAAAACAGAAATCATCTTCATAATCATCTCTCTCAATCCCTCTGTCCATCTTTCCGACCTAGTCTCTTTCTCTCTCTCTGAAACTCATCCCTTCTTTCTAACTCATCTCATTCCCATCCTCTATCAATCGAACCCACTCATCAACTCTCAATTCAATAACAACTCTCAACAATTTATTTTGAAGAAGAATTTTGAAATAATACAATTCTTCTTCTTTTTCATTTGAATTGAAAAATGCATGTTCTTCCAATTGTTGGGTTTGTTGTGTGAATAAACTCCAATTTCTGGGTTTGATTTAAATTTGGTCTCTTTCGTTTCTAGATTTGAATGTTTTTAATGGGTTTGAAGAACATGAAGGAAGATGAGGGATTTAAAAAGATGAAGGAATGGAATTGAGAGAGAGACTTGTTTGATGTGTCTGAATGAAACGTAAGGATGTAAATAAATGGATAAAAGAGGGGTAAAATTGGGAAAACATAAAACATTGAATGTGAAAAATTAAAAATGAAATTTGTGGGTTTGCATCAAAATGGTCCTGGTACACGTGGCTTCCTTGTTGGCACGTGTACAAGACAACAGGGCATGCATGACGACAGATCAGCAGTAGTAACAGAGCATTTGGACGGATGGACCATTTTGATGGATGCATGTTAAATTTAGGGACAAAATAGCCATTTCGATAAATTGGGGGACAATTTTGTCCGATTCTTGCAAATTGAAGGACGAATTTGACTTTTCACTCGCCAAAATAAAGTCAATCCTAACGTATGGTTTTTCCTAAACCTAAGACTCAAAAAGAACTCAAAATTACTCCCAATATCCAGAGGTAAGACAAACACCCACTCTAATCCCTCCATGATCGCATACCACACCAGGGAAACCACATCACAATTAACAAATAGATGAAAAAATTATGATATATATTATTTGTAATGCATGTGGTTAATTTTCATTCTAGTAAAATAAGTCAATCATAAAAAGAATTATATATATTAGTTATCTTTGCAGATCCACAAACAAAGGTATTCTAGTAACTTTGATTTTATGATATATATTATTTATAAAAGTTTTTCTGTTTTATGCTATTTACGTAGATGATGTAATATTGTTCGTAAATACATTCTTTTTTCCGTTTTTATTGATGTAAAATATGTGGTTATATGTGATATATATTCTATCACTTTGAATGAACGAGTATATTAATAAAACAAAAATCTCACATTAAATTGGGGTATAAAAATAAAATATAACAATAAGTGCATTTGAAAATAAGTTTCGTTTTCTAATAACAAGCACCACAAAAATACACCAAAAATATTCTTATACTATTGGAAAATAGATCATGCCAATGAAGCTTGGTTAGGAGTTGGGTACATATCTCGTAAGGACGTGGGTTCAACTCCCACTACCAACTTAAGGAGTTCCCCTGCAATTTTCAAAATGTAGGGAATTTTTCTTGTGCCTGTGTTTTCTGATTTGTAATTGGTGTAGTACGCCCATTAAAGATGTGTTGGAACATGTGTGGAAATTGAGTAAAAAGACTATAAACACGAATTCCTATGTTGGGTAGAACTAGTTTTTTGTGAATTGAAAAAAGTGGAAGTCCCACATCGGATGAAACACACACGTTAGTAGTGTTTATATAGTGGCGGTGTACCTCTAATTATTGGGGGTACATAGTTATGCGAACGAAATAAGCACTAGAGAAAAAATATATATTGATATATTGATATATATTTTATTATTTGGAAATGATAAATTAAATAATTAATTAAATCATTATTAGAAAGTGCATGCTTAGTCCCCAAGCTTTACTAAAATATTTTGGAACGCAATCTATAATAATTTGGAACACAATCTGAAATATTTGGATAGACATTCTAATATATTTTAGTACTTGAAATGAAATATATTTTGGTAAATAATATAATATATTTTTTTAATCAATATAATATACTTTGGTAATCAATTGAGATATTTTTATACTAGATATAATATGTGAATTACTTGTTCCCAAAGTTTCTCACTTATTAGTTGTGAATTTTCTCTATAAATAGAGAGCTCACAAAGTGCATTTTACACACCAAAATTCACAGTTGATGTTTCCTGTGTTTTTCACTCTCTTCTCCCTCCTTCGACTTGTGTTGACAAGTCCTTCTCCTTTATTCTACTCCTTTCTGTCCCTTCGGAATTAAGAGTGTTCTTAAGACCATATAGTCCCTTGTCTGTATATTGTCCCTTCGGATTTAAGAGTGTTCTTAAGACCATACAGTCCCTTTTTTGTACATTGTCCCTTCGGAAACAAGAATGGTCTTAAGAGCATAGTCCCTTCAATTATTTATGTCTCTTTAGAATAAATAATATTTTAAGATCATAGTCTTTTTTCGGTATAATAAGAATGATCTTAAACATATATATTCTTCTTAAATTCCTGGAGAAGTTAGATGTTAGATTGGTGGTAACACCATATTCGAGTGGTCTCAACACCATAATAGAGTGGTTACAGTACCATATTGGTTTCAGTATTAAAAGAGTGGTCTTAGTACCATATTGAAGGTGCAATTCTCGAACGGCAGTAGTTAACCGCACAGTTGTAGTTGGGCTTGTTTTATCCTGGAGGCGGTGTGGTTGATAATATGCCTTGCACAATTTTGGGCAGTGCCACGAAACGTCTTAAAGAGAGCGACCTGGTCGTGACTCAATCTAGTAACAACTTCGGTAGAAAATAGTGTTTGGAAAACCAAAATACAACTGTTTGGGAATCAAAAAACAACAATTTTAAGACGTTTCGACTGTTATGTCTACCGAAGAAATTACTTATTGAGGTTTCATTGTCCTTAAATACAACAAGGATAAATCAGGCTGTAGAAATATATTCTTTCGACTGAAACGGTGAAGTGCTTGTTGTTATAACAACAAGGCTAACGGAATTCACATATGCTACTTTGAATTTGTTTGAAATTTCTTTTCAAAAATTCAGAACTGCACCTTGAATAAATAACTCTAATTGCCATGAGAATAGGAACCCCAAAAAGGTACTAAATGAAAATCAGCAGCCATCATCAAGAAATGACAATGGTTCATAATTTAATACAATTGTTAGAAACCATGTCATATGTCCCGCAATTATATGAACATGTCAAGTGCTGCTTTATAGCCTAACATGATTAAAGAGAAATTCACTGATATGACTAGTTAAATCATTCTAGTTGGTGAATTAAGTGAATGATGAATAAACATTAGCACATCACGCCATATTTGCTATGATTATGTTATGTTCATAACATATGCTACTGTTGAAAATAAGAAAGTGTTGTTATAATATTATAACACCATTAAAGTTGTTGGCATTGGAGATATGAATTAAGAAAGAATCTGGATTTTAGATTTCTACTGAATAAGACTGAGTTGAATCAGACTTAAAAGAGAGACATGTGTACCATGCATGCATTCTTGTGGGAAAAGACTGCTCCTTTGATGATATGTTCAAAATTAAATTCTTCTTATATTTTATAAGTTGTGTGATTTTAATATTTGACATATCAAAACTTATTATGTGAACAAGCGTTTAATTTTAAACTTGAATAACTTGGAATTAATTCAAAAGTTATATTATTAGACAATTTTATTTTGGCTTAATTGTAGTTTTAGCCCTCTAACTTTCTCAAAGTTGCGATTTTGGCCCCCTAAGAAAAAAACTACAAAACAGCCCCTAAATTTTGCACCTGTGGCAGTTTTGGCCCCAAGGCTAATATTGACTCGGTCTACGCTGACGTGGCACCCTAAGTGAGGTGCCACGTGTTATTTTATTTTATTTTTTTTGCCTTGGGGGGCCAAAACTGCTACAGTTGCAAAACTTAGGGGGCTGTTTTGTAGTTTTTTTCTTAGGGGGTCAAAATCGCAACTTTGGGAAAGTTAGGGGGCTAAAACTGTAATTAAGCGTTTTATTTTTTGCAGTCAAGATAAATGAACCAAAAGTTCATATAAATCAGTGTTTAGAGAATTTGAATCTTTAAACTTAATAAATTATGATATGTGCAAACTTGATGACACTTAACCTAGAAATGATAAAATGATATTTTATCATATTTATTGATGACTGCGAATTTTGAAAAAATAAAATTGATATGCTTGATATGTTCAATTTATATAATAAAAATTAAAATTTATGTTGGATATGGTACCCAAGTGTCTATGAACAAAAAATTCAAATTAAGAATTTTTTGAAGAAAAGGCAATCCAACTTGTCTTATTTTTTAACTTGGGATTGTCTACATAAGTTCGGATTTCGAACCCAAGAGAGTTAAACTCACTAGTAGAGTCTATGAATGTGTATTCATTGGGTATGCTATAATTAGGAAAGCTTATAGGTTTTATGACCTAAATGCTAAAGTGATAATAAAGTCAAACGCTACTGATTTCTATGAAGTAAGTACCCCTGTAAATTAAGGAATAGTGGGGGCACCAGTGGGGGTAAACTAAATTCCCATTGTATATTAAGAACTAGTGGGGGCATTATATCTGATCACATTTCAGTAATCAGAAATAGTTATGAAACCATCATATGAGATGTTATAGAACCTCGAAGAGGTAAGAAAGCAAAAATTTCTGAAGAGTATGAACCTTAAGGTTTATACATTGGAAGAAGATTCATTAAGCCTTAAAGAACCTATATCCTCATTGGATGTTGAATTATGGCAAGAAACAATAAACGATGAAATGGATTCTCTAGAGTATAACGAAACATGACACTTGGTTGACTTTCCTCATAGTTGCAAACTAATCGGTTGTATTTGGATTTTGGGAAAGAGCTAAAACTTGATGGTACGGTTGATGAATACAAGGCTCTCCTTGTAGTAAAAGGTTTTAGACAAAGAAAAAAATATAGACTTCTTCGACACTCATTCACCAGTCACTAGAATCATACACATAAGAGTGCTAGTCCCTTTTGCCGCTGTTCATAACTCGATAGTACTCCAAATGGATGTGAAAGTTGTCTTTTTTATGGTGAACTAGAGGAAGAAATCTATATGAAACAACTTGAAAGTTCTGCAATTCATGGACAAGAAAACAAGGTATGTAAGTTAGATAACTCTTTGTGAGGCCTAATATAATATTTTAAGGAAATGTAATTATTTGACTGTAAACTTGCAAGCACACCTTTTATCCAAGTGTAAAACTTTTCAAGAACACTTGAGATGGTGTTAGACAAATAGAATATGTGAGCATCATTGGGAGCCCTTAGGTATGTCATTGAATGACGTTGGCCACGTTGTCAGACTTTTGTTCAAGTTTACTAGTAGACGAATGAGAAGCATTGTCATTCTATTGAAAGGGTCATAAGGTACCTTAAGAAGATTATGACTCTAGAATTACATTATGAAAAGTATCATATTGTACTTGAATGGTACAAGATACAAAATAGAACATCATTCAGATGAGTCTTAAGCGACCAGTGACTGCATATTAAGCATCACTGAAGGAGTCGTTTGTTGAAACAAATGACATTGACTTATTCAACTATGGAATGAATTTGAGATGAGAACACTAGAGAAAACTAATGAAGAAGCAAGTTGATAAGTTGCTTTCTAGTTGAGAACCCTTAGTGGGTAAAACTGTTTCCAAAAGTGTTAATTCATCGTGATAGTACTGCAGAAATTAGAAAAATTGAGAATCGTTACTATAATGACAAGAGACTATTATTAAGGCACGAACACATAAAGAATCATAGAGCTAACTACTCTCAAAAGGAACAGTTGAAGTATATCATGTACGTACTGATAAAGAATAGTCAATCCTTTGACGAAAGGAATTACTAGAAACAAAGTCCTAAACACATCCAATAGGATGAGACTAATGTCCAAAGATCACAAGTGATGGTAACCCGACCTAACTGACTGGAGATCCCAAGAAATAGGTTCAAGGGGTAATAACAAGTCATGAGTGGTAGAACATACTATGAGAAAAGTAAGAAAGCATGATTCCTGCAGTGACAGAAGGATGAGATAATAGAAACTCTTAATGAGATCTATACTCTATGTGGAGTGGAGTACATAGCTACAGGAGTACTCTTGATAGCCTCATCTATACGAATGTGGAACTAAGATCGGTTCTTATGGAATTCGGGGCAAAATACCTAGAGCCTTCGTTAAAACTGGGATAGACGTGCATGACCATAAATGCACGGGCTTTTAGAATACACCTTAGAAAAGGTTTGTGTGTGGATTCTATGTCTGAAATAGAGTTCAATGATGTAAGCAACTCTTGTTAAATCGGAATATTATCTGTTATGCAAAGGTTTAAGTTGTAGGCGACACCTTTGTTTACTAGCAAATCTTATGGAGACGTTTTTTTTACGTTATTTCTGAAACCATTTTTTAAATTAAAGTGGGGGATTGTTGGAACATATGTGGAAATTGAGTAAAAAGACTATAAAACACAAATTCCCATGTTGGGTAGAACTAGTGTTGTATGAATTGAAAAAAGTGGAAGTCCCACATCGGATGGAACACACATTAGTAGTGTTTATATAGTGGGGGTGTACCTCTAATTACTGGGGGTACATAGTTATGCGAACGAAGTAAGCACTAGAGAAAAAATATATATTGATGTATATTTTATTATTTGGAAATGATAAATTAAATAATTAATTTAATCATTATTAGAAAGTGTTTTCTTAGTCCCAAGCTTTGCTAAAATATTTTGGAACGCAATCTAGAATAATTTGGAACACAATCTGAAATATTTGGATAGACATTCTGATATATTTTAGTACTTGAAATGAAATATATTTTGGTACATAATATAATATATTTTTGTAATCAATATAATATACTTTGGTACTCAATTTAGATATTTTTATAATAGATCTAATATGTGAATTATTTGTTTCCAAAGTTTCTCACTTATTAGTTGTGAATTTTCTCTATAAATAGAGAGATCACAAAGTGCATTTTACACACCAAAATTCACAATTGATGTTTCTTGTATTTTTCCCTCTCTTCTCCCTCCTTCGACTTGTGTTGACAAGTCCTTCTCCTTTTTTCTACTCCTTTCTGTCCCTTCGGAATTAAGAGTGTTCTTAAGACCATATAGTCCCTTGTCGGTATATTGTCCCTTTGGATTTAAGAGTGTTCTTAAGACCATACAGTCCCTTTTCGGTACATTGTCCCTTCAGAATCAAGAATGGTCTTAAGAGCATAGTCCCTTTAATTATTTATGTCTCTTTAGAATAAATAGTATTTTAAGATCATAGTCCCTTTTCGGTATAATAATAATGATCTTAAACATATATATATTCTTCTTAAGTTCATGGAGAAGTTAGATGTTAGAATGGTGGTAACATCATATTCGAGTGGTCTCAACACCATAATAGAGTGGTTACAGTACCATATTGGTTTCAATATTAAAAGAGTGGTCTTAGTACCATATTGAAGGTGCAATTCTCGAACGGTTTTCTACAGTGCAGTAGTTAACCATACAGTTGTAGCTGTGCTTGTTTTATCCTGGAGGCGGCGTGGTTGATAGTCTTCCTTGCACAATTTTGAGCAGTGCCACGGAATAGAGTTTGGAAAATCAAAATACGGGAATAAAAAACAACAAGATGTACTACTACTGTCATAATATGAAGTTGATGTCCCTCATCAGAATATGAAATGATGGCTTAAAGATGTACTACATATGAAGTTGATGTAATATATCATAATATGAAAAGAGATGACCAGTCGAAGATATTCTACTGTCTAATTTAAGCAGCATAACGTGATAACATCATAACACATTAACCACTCAAAAATATTTGAACAACACAAGAACTCCAAGTACAGACATTTGTTTAGTAAAAAAAAAGATGTATAGACATTTCAAGGATCCACCACATTCCATGATCTCAAATTCTATCCACATGAAATCTCGACTCTCAATCCCATATGGCCACAAGATCACTCTAACCGCATAGAGCAACATGGCTAAAAAATAAAAATTTATGAATCAATTAAGAATCTGAATCCTCCCTCCTCTCGGTTTCAATTAGCCCTATTATGAAATTAATCAAGCCTGATAATTAAAAGAAAACAAATATATGTATGACATTTTCAATATAAAGTTACACCCACACTCGATGATTAAGGACCTACATGGCTACTGCCTACTAGTACAACTTTTTTTTTTTTTTTTTGTAATAATGGTCATCAATCAGTGTCATTTTAGAATAAAATTAGGCTATTTATGTTCAGTTTGGGTGAATTTTGTAAAGAAATTATCTATAAGTCATGAAAGAACAATAGAACGGAAAAAAACTTTGATCTCATGAAATCCACCCAAACCAGCCAACCTTGTAACAGTGTTATGCTTTTTACGAGTTTATCATTAATTAAGCTCAGGGCATAGTCGTTACAGACGTTCTAGGAGAGCAAATAGAGTAAGAAGTGAAGAAACCAAAGAGTCAGCTACTGCTTACCTCACACCGCAGGCTATGACCCATGCATCACGAGAATATGATGGAATTAAAGGTAAACGATCGCTATTGCCTATCTCGCATCGCGGGTTATGAATTTTCATAACAAGATATAGTGATAAGGCTAAAAGCTTACTGCATGGCTCACGGCTCACATCGTGAGAATCAGGGTCACATCATGAAGCAATTTCCTAAAACGCCTATAAATATTGAACTCCTAAGTTAGTAAAAAAAAAACATTTTGGACGAAATGTGAAGGCAGAAACACAATTTTTGAATGATTGGAGCAGTTAGAGTCATTCGGGAGCCAAAGAATCATCAACCGATGATCCTTTTTTTTATGACTTTTCAGTCATATTTGTTGTGTGCAAGTGTGAGTTATATGTCCCATAGAAAAGTAAAGGTTGAACATCTTATAACTAAGAGGACCCATAAACCCATTGTCTTAAGGTTTTGGCTAAGAGTGTGGTATCTCTCTTACTTATGCGGTTGTTATAGCCTCGATGTGGGCGGTCCCCTTGACTCCCCTCGATGACCCAACAAAATATTTAAATGTTAAATATTGAATATTTAACACAAAATTAATTTCTTAATCTAATATCGAAGTGACCCGTTTAGATTGAACATCTTACTATGTCTAAATGAACATATAGAACTAGTAGCCAATTGATAATAAGGATCAACTCATACATTCGTTAACCTATGACAAACATTAAGAACAAATATACTGAATAATATTATATTATCAAAGAAAAATTAGGTACACATTGAAAGAAAATAGAGATTTCTTCTCTTTTGCTGTTATTTCAAATTTCACTCATGTATGTTGTGCAGCTTCTTTCCGTTGGTCCTCGTGACGCATGCTCCATTTCAACTCCAAAACATGATTCCTTTTATGCCAAAAACGTGGTTCCTTCTCGCTTCCAAAATGTGATTCCTGTACCAATCCGTGGTCTAATTTTTTTGTTTCGGATGACAAATATATTATATATATATATAACAAGGAAAAAACTCCTACGAGAATACAAACAAAAGTAAGAGTTTAAGTACAAAAAAAAAAAAAAAAAAAAAAAA
>Ga0228710_1009457_pt1 | contig 13502 bp, 5 predicted proteins | sample MedpolnodulmetaG_FD_177995 | JGI IMG/M metagenome (GOLD analysis project Ga0228710, IMG submission 177995) | Root nodule microbial communities from Medicago polymorpha collected in Santa Monica, California, United States - pink nodules | ecosystem: Host-associated > Plants > Roots > Nodule...
AATTATCGTTCCCACAAGGACTGTTTTTAATCTCAACAATTCGAATACGTTATTAATTAGGATGTATAAAAGGTTATTTTGTTTTGCCACTAGGCAGTTGATTGGTTTGTTTGCAATAGAAGTAACAATAGAAAATAAAGTTGGTTTTAAGAATAAGAGAGAGATGAGCTTAGGTCTTTCGAGTCATCGATGTTCCCCTAATTGGTATACTGCAACTATTCTTATGAATGATTCTCTAGTTCCACGATAGTTAACAAAATAGCCCTAATCAATCCCTTGAGTTAGGGCCCTCTTCTAGGATTACAGCCCGTAATTCCTTAGGTGGTCTAATAATCTTTGAAGGTTTAAGCACATTAACCTAATATCACTAATAAAGGACTATCCATTCCTAGACTAACCATGTTTATTAGAACAATTCAATTAGGTCTAAGTCGAAAGTTAGGGTCAGTAGTTATTCGTTCTCACTAAATCATGTTTATATTTGATCAGGATATAAAAAGCATTAAGAACAATTGAATTGAATAAAAACTAGATTGTCATTCACAATAAATAGAGTTTCACAACAACATGGATCAATTATGGTTACAAAGAATCATCTCAGACTTAACCTCTAATGGATTTAGCTACTCATAATGGTGTTTACAAATAACATAATCATTAGAGGAATAAATACATACATGAACTGGTAAAAGAGTGAAGAAATCACCCTTTTAGCCGTCTTGTAGTCTCAAAATCGCACTTTGTTCTGCTCAAATCGTACCCCTTGTCTTCATAATAGACTTCAGCTTAAATATGCACATAAATTTGCCTAGAATCGTGTCACGTTTTAGTTAAATCGTGACACGTTTTCTTCTTAGTAACAAACAACTGAATTAGGGTTTCCACAAATCGTGTCACGTTTTGGTCATCGTGACACATTTTCTTCAATGTCGAGAGCATGTTTTGGTCTTCCAAAATCGTGTCACGTTTTTACCAAATCGTGACACGTTTTCATTCTCTGTATTTTCTTCAGTTTTTCTGCTTTTCTTGCTGCATAAGTTGCCTTGTGAACTCCAAAATGTGATCAAATTACATAGAAAATTACGTAATGACAAGATGTCATCAGTAATTAAAACATAGACTTTATATTGGCATTCATAAATTTCTAAAGACATGATGGTCACACTAAGGTTATACGCGCGCTACGGTATAGGGTTATCAACCCTATAGGATCCGCGACCTTCGTAAGGATTATTAGTGTGGGGTCTGACCAGTGTACCTAAAGGATTTTTTCATCTATGAATCTTAGGTATCTCATAGTACACTCTCCCTCTCTCTTAGTAGCTCTACAAACGGGCATCCCTATCAGCGTCTACCTTACCAAGGGTTTAAGAGAATGGTTCTATTAGGTTTGGTCTAGATCTTGCAATACATGTTTCTTCAATTAAGAATTACTAGTTACATCCTAGGTTCAACAAAGTTTACTCAATATTAGTAATGTGACTTCCTAATTACTTACTACTAGGGTCTACGCGCTTTCAGTATCTTTCGTCTAGTTTCTTAACAAATTACTTCCTATATAGGAAGATATAAATATCAAGATATAAGCATCAATATTAGGCTCTGTCACAACCTAAGTACCTAAGCTAGGGTGGCACTACAATACAAATAAACTAAACCTACTAAAACTCAATGGCGAACAGAAAATAAATAAATAAATGACATTAAATTAAATAATTATTCAACAAAATAAATAGAGGTTCATCTTAGAACGATAACCTAATAAGATTTAGTTACACGTGGTAACTAAAGACAATTTACTAAAAAAATAAAAACATATCCTAAAAAAACAAGGAGAAGATAGAAAAACTCCTCCAGAAGCTCCTTGAATCGCTTTTCTCTTGAAGCGCTCTTGTTACGAACAATAAATTATCAATGAGGAAGACAGTATTTATAGGGAGAGTTTCCACCTGGGTTTAGTATGAAAATGCTAGCTTTACCCATAAAAATCAAGAAAAGACGCTTTCGCCCCGCAATTTTTCAGTGCACGGGGCGCACACCACATGCCCTAGGCGAATGGAATGTGTCCTAGGCGCATGTGAGTTCATCCCAACCCCTTTTTCTCCATTTTTCCGTCGTTTTGGGCGTTAGCTTCCATATAAGTTGTCTTGGGACCTGGGAACATAATTTTCCCCTCTGTAAAGTCTTCTAGGGCCTCTTGAATCTTCATTCTTGATCTTCCCAAGGTATTCACAAATCTTCGAATGTTCTTGCTTTGCCAATTTTCATGATTTCTTCGTGAATTACTTCAAAAACACCTTAGGAAGACTAGAATTACAGACCCAAATATTGAAAACATTACAAATTTCCCGAAATCATAGGCAATAGCTCTAATACTCCCCCGTTTTACTCGTAAAACTTAGTGAAAAAGACTGAAAAACATGCTAAGAATAATGTAAGATGACTTGTCATCAAGATACCCTTTTCAGAAAAGAAAAAAAATAGAGATGATAGATAGTGGATGTTTAGGTGAGTTCATGAGAAAAAGAGGGGGTTAGGACACTGGCGGAGATAGAAAAATAGTTCGGATGAGCCATTAAAATAAACTATAAATATGTAAACACAAAATTAAAGTTGTAATAAGAATTAATCACGAAATTGAAGTGGCGGAGTTTGAATAAAAAGCTCAGGTGGGTACTTTAAAAAAATGAATTACATATTTTACTACTGCTAAAAATTATAAAACTGTTTATTATATAATATAACAATTAATTGGAAGAATTATCAATTTGAAACCCCCTACATATTAGAAGGTATGTAAACTTCCGTTAACCTGCCAAGGATAACCATGACAAAATCACGTATACCATTTTTGAAACCTTCGAAAACTAAAACCATTGAAAAAATTGTTTTGAATTTTTAATTTTTTCGGGTGGGTCACTACACCACTTTGCGGGAACTTGGATGTGCTGAAATCTATAACCGTCACAAAATTGTTCAAAATCTCGCAAAATATATAGACCTATGAGAGTTAATTTTTAAATTTTTCTGAGTGGACCACATGAAGGGCTCTGGCTCTGGGTTGAGATTCACGAGGGAAGAAGAAATAGATATGTTTTAATTGTATGAATAACATCGGGCTTGTTGTATCTAATCATCTTGACACTTGGTTTACTGCATGGATAACAGTTGGGTTGATGCATGCATTTCTCATGAGATTTGGTTTATTGCATGAGTAACACTTGGTCAGTGCATGTATTTTTCTTGACACTTAGTTTGTTGCATGTATTTTTCACGAGTCATGGCACTTGGTTTATTGCATTGGTAATGATGGACGAAAGATGTAAGGTTTAAATATGTTTTTGGTCCATATAAATATGTTAAATTTTTGTTATAGTGCCTCTAAAAAATTTCTTCAACTTTTGGTCCCCTAAATGTTTTTCACCTTCACTTTTGCTCCCTATTTTAAAGTAAACTCATATGTAGAATTCATATTTTTGAATAAAATTTTGCAGAAAAATTAAAATATTATAAGAATCTCTCCCAAAAAGAATTAGAATTTTTCAACAAAACATTAATTAAATATGAATTTTTATATTTTTGACGATTAAAAGTTCATATTTAATTTATCATTTGTTAAAAAATTCTAATTTTTTTAAGAGATTTTTCCAATACTCTACACATTTTTGCACAATTTCAATAAAAAGTTACAAAAAATTACTTAAAAATAGGGACAAAAGTAGTGATTGAAAATTTTATAGGGACTAAAAGTTGAATGAAAATTTTAGAGGGACTAAAACAAAAAGTTGGTATATTTATAGGAACAAAAAACATATTTAATTGAAGATGTAAATATTGGCAAGTGCACCAAATCGTAACAAATAATAAAGTAGTAAGTTTATCGTCTCCACATGGATTGTCATTCAACTCGGTAATTAGATGAACTTATTTGAAAGTAAATAAAAGTAAAGAGATTAAAAGGGTTGCATGGTTAGTTAGATTACCCTGCCCAATACGAGATTAGGTTGGCTTTATTCAAAAGCATAACAACTATTAAGGAATCATTGAATCCCCCATCGTCTTTGTTGGAATCAACTCTGTAAATCATCAGTTCATGTCATGTCTATTTGATTTAATAAAATAGCGTTTAAAACTCTGTGATGTATCTATGGAAGTTAATTTTAATATCCCTGTAATTTAACCAGTTACAACTGTGGGGTTCCCTTAAGATGAGTTAAAAACCTAGATTCCTACTTAGATTCCATTAAAAGAATTTGATTGACAAAATAAGCAATTTTACTACTGTTAAGATCGAATAGAAACAAGGGTTGTCAATCCTATTATCTGTCTATGGATCAATTTTCAAGATTACCGATTCGCGTTCTCATTTGAAAAATCATAAGAGACCAGACATATATAAAATTAAATCTGACAATCGATACATAAACTGAATGAAAAACTTTATTAATTGAATCCAACAAATATGAAGAGATTCATCATGGAACCCTAATCAAGAGAGGTTTAGGTGCACATGACAACCGACATCATTACAAAAAAATAGAAAAACATATCCTAGAGAGAACAAGAAGAGGACGTAGATCCTTTATCTTGAAGTTCCTGATGCTTGACCTTTGCCTTGTACCGCTAACTTTTGGAATAAATTAAACTATGTGCAAAAGTCCCTATTTATAGTGTATCATTACTTAGGAAGTTAAAAGATTAAAATTAGGGGTTTATACTAAAAACAACTTGGAAAACAAGAAAAAGACACCGCCTAACCGTCAACCATGCACCAGGCGCATGAAGTGAGGCACATGGGGAAGCAAGTCTAGTGCAAAATTTGCAGTTTTTTGCCCATTTTTCGATCGTTCTTCTATCTTGAAATGCCTTGGAACTTGAAATAATTTTTCTTCATCTTGGATTGTCTTCAACAACCTTCTAAAAACTATTCGTGTTCAATCTTCATATCCTTGATCCTTCACGTGATGTCTTGTTTTGCCGATTTAAATAATTTCTCAATAAAAAAACTCAAAACACCTATGTAGTTGCGTTATTTAGGATAAATGTGAATTAAAATGACTCAAATGAAAAAAAATACAATTTGTTCCTCAAACCATTGACAACTTCTCTAAATTACAACTTACTTGCCTTCAAATGCAAAGAAAACTACTAAAAACATAGACTAAAATATCATATGATGCTCCAACATCAGGTAACACTTTACTTGCCGCATGTATTCCCCTTGCACTTGGATTGTTGCATGTATTCCTCATGAGTCATTACACTTGGTTTATTGCATCGGTACACTTTGTTTGCTACATGTATTCATCTTGACACTTGGCTTGTTGCATGTATTCCTCGTGAGTCATGACACTTGGTTCATTGCATGGGTAACACTTAACTTGTTTCATGCATTACTCTTGACATTTGGGATGCTTTTTTGGCGTCCAAGGATACAAATTGGAGGGTCTTTTTGCTGGAGGACAAAGAAGGAAGATGAGTGGTTTTAGGGTTAGAGTTATGTGTTTGGGCCAGGGAAACTTGGGTCCAAAATTATGAATTTTTTTTTCTTCATGGTAAATCAAATCCATCATTGTTAAAAGAAACTTTCTACTCACACCCCTTATAAATTTGATTACACAGAAAATGATAAAAATACTCTTAAATAAAATTTTATTTCCAAATCCATCATTGTTAAAAGAAACTTTCTACTCACACCCCTTATAAATTTGATTACAAATAAAATGATAAAAATACTCTTAAATAAAATTTTATTTCCAATTCCACCAAAAAACCTTTCTCTTATCTTTCTATATATGAACACCCATTCTCTTTATCATCTCCTCTTCAAAAACAGCCCCTCTTCCACCATTTTACATGAAAATTTATCATTTCACTGCATGATTTTGCAAAGCAAACAATGTTTATAAATTGTGTTATTGTTTGTTTATGATTTTTTTCTAGGATCCCTTGTATCGATTTTTATTTTTTGAAGCAAGCAAGTTTCTTTAATGCATGTTTTGGGTTCGTTGTCTTGTTTCTGTTAGTTTTCATACATCAATTATTGATGTACGTTTATGCACTTTAGATTTCTGCATTGTGCAATTTTTTTCATTCACAAAGGTGAGAGTGAATTGAATTCACGTGGTGTAAGGATATGAGCCTAAATATCAAGAAAGTCCACTTTAAAATCACTTGACTGGACCAACAATGTGGTCCTATACCAAGAACATATGTTGTGCTCACTATGGATTGTCCATCGAGGAAGTCCACTTTAAAAGCACCTAACGAACATGTTTTTCTATTGATTGAAATTCCTTCTGTGACTCAATACTTAACAATTTAATCTTAAATATTTATTTCATTTGAAATTTTTTGTTTAAATTGAAAGTTAATTCACACAAATATAATATGTGTCTCTGTGAACATAGTTCCGTTGGTTGGGACATTGCGATATGTAGGGGTTAGGGTTTGAATCTCGTGTTCTCCTTTAAGTTTTTTTTTGTTACCAATTGATCTTTAAGTTATTTTTTGTTACAAATTAGTCATTTAAGTCATATAATATTTACACTGTCATTCATCTTTTCAGCCAACTTCGTTATAAAATGCTTATAGACCATTTAACATTAAGATGGTAGGTCCAAAAGTGTTTATGATATCAAACATGATTACTCATACACATTTTCTTCTTCTTATTTTTGAATTCAAGCCTAATTTTACAGATAAACATTTGATCAACAACATTATAAATCAAGTAATCAGTCGTCAGTTTTGTTTTGAAACAAGACCAAATAACAAACCTTGAGCCCTAGTTTTGAGATCAGGAGTGAATTTGGACAAATCAACTTAACATTAAACATCCACACAAACACTTTTTGACTGGGTTTGATGAAATTAGGATAACGGTGCAAATATTTTATGACTTAAAGGAACAATTTGTAACAAAATACTTAAAGGACTAACTTGTTATAATCATCTAACTAAACAGAAATGGTATTTGGCCAAAATAATAATACCAAAATCGTAAGCACATGCGCATACACAAGACATAGACCAACATATATTTATATTTCATATAATACATGGTTAATTCTATGAGACACAAGTGATATAAATGTTGTACTATATACAAGTTTGTTTATGTCATTGGACTATTTAGTGTCGTCAAGTGAGATATCGTGATGGTTATAGATCAAATGGTGAGGTTTATGATACAACAATAACTTATATGTACACCATAGAATTAGCAAAAATACAAATCATCACCAACTTTGTATTTCATCAAGATGTTTCATCACCAACTTCCATGTATTTCTTGCGCAGATGCCTTAAGGTATTTGTCTTAGGGAGAAAATTTTCTCACCCTAAAAAAAAAATAATTAAAACACTCACTACTTTCCTTTTTAATTTGAATACATATTTAGTGTACCTAGTTAACAGTCGTTCTGATAGTTTAATGGTATAATTTGTCAATCATACTCTTTCTCAATTAGTCTTACGTATTATTTTTTTAATAAAACTAGTTAATACTATCTATTTGGAAAACTCAATTTTGTTTTTTGTTATCTTCAAATTATACAAAAAGTTGTTAGCTATAATAATGGTTTCATGAAAAGTTGAAATTCTATAAATAAGATAAGTATTATTGTTAAAAATTTCAAGTGTTAAATAAAATAAAATTTTGATTGAAAAAATCAAAGAATATGTATGCAAAAATAAAAATTTGTTGGAGAGAGGGTGAGTAATTAACAAATGTTTGTTATGAAATAAAGATAACACATTAAATTTATTGAAACGAGAAAACGTGTAAAAAATAAATTTTGGTTGATTAAAATATGGGCATAATATGAAGAAAAAATACTCAAAAAATTCATTTCATTAATTTGAGGTTACTATTCTAAAATGACACTTAAAAAAGAACAGAGAGCGGATGTTTTTTGTGTGTATCAGGATGAATACTTTCGAATAAAAACACATTTTCATGTGTAATTTCAAGTTTTATGTTTTTTTTTCTTTCTTCATTGTAAAAAGTCGTAATATAAGAATAATTTTTACTACTTTTCTAATTATTCATTTGTAACAACTGTAGGCAAAATCCAAAGTATTTCAGGCTGTTTGGAGAGTAATGATTGATCATGAGCTCATAAGACATGCAATGAAGATATTGGATGAGAAGTTATTCAAAGAATCATATGCATTATTTTAGTAGAATGGAACACCCCAAATGACAGATGAATTGCACAATGAGGGTAGATAACAATATTCAAGATTTATGAGGCAACCCTTTTCAAGTTCATAACACTTGTCACTGTTTTTAGGAAACTTGGTCTTGATTTTCTCAACAAGCTTTTTAGCATCATAAACCTTTGAAAAAGAAACAAACCAATTCACAATATTTTTCATTGTGGTAAGAGTAGTGACGTAACCTTCACGAATCATGTCCATGGAAACATCCAAAGCAAACTCCAACTCCCCAATCTAGCCCAAAGAAGCAAACCAGAAAATAAAAACAGTCACTCTCAATCCCCAAATATGTTTTCAACAATAAAGTGAAATGTGTTTCTTTTAATTTTATTTTGATGTATGGTTAGTGCAATTGTTAAACATTAACTTGTTCTACACATCTAATTCGTTCTAATTACCCGAAATGGTTAGAAATTGTATTTTCTATAATTTATATTTTTATCGTTTTGGAATGCATTGAAGTCTATTATTTTTTAAAAATAAATAAATCAATTACCTGTGGATTTACCTGCAGTTTGCTGTTTGCTTGATATCATTTTCTGCGTAGTTTGCTGCGGCAATACCTGCGAGTATGTTCGCAGGAACGTTCTCAAACACAAACTGAATGTTTTCTGTGGATTTTTTAACATTTTCTGCGGATATACCTCCTAAGGAAACAAATTACCCACGAGGGCAATACCTGGGAACCTAAATCCTTAGCAAAATCCGGTGGAAACAGGTTACCTGCGGAATGTTCACCAAATTCCGTAGGTAATTCCGCAGGAACATTGAAAGTTTTTAGCAACGTTAACCTTTCTAAACAAGGTTTTGCCTATTGCCTTCAATTTGAAGCCTTTGTCGTAGCAATATGGAATCTTCCATGGATCTCTTTTTTCATTATATTGGACATCGGTGGCTAAAATTATTGTCAAAATGATATAAACACATATTTGGCCTACTTGATTTGCAAAATTAATCTCAATTTTTCCTAACCGGTACAGATTTAAGTTTAACTGAATTATTTGGACCTTACAATTTTAGAAACATTATTTACTCACAATTTAAAGTAGAATGCACGATGACAATGATACCTGATTTTGGAGGTTTAACCAAATCCTAATTTTTGTATTATTTTTATTAGACTACTATAACAATTATTCAACCAATTGGTTTACCAATAGAATTGATCTGCAACAGAAGTTCACCACCTATATATTGTTTATAAACATCTTCAATCATAACAAAACTACAAAACCTAACTCATATTATGTACCTTAGTTTAATTTTTTCATCCTTTTTTATACTTTCTACAAGTTTTTGTACTTCAATCAAGTATCTATTATAGATGCTACAACACCAAACAAAATATCACAAGGAAAGCTTCACTTAAAACATTTAATCTGGGAAAAAAATCATTGAATCTTCCACACACAAAAATGTCATTGAATAAAAATTGAATAGAAGCAATTTCCTACATTTTGTTCTTCAATCGAACCTCAAATTGTGTTCAATCATGTACATTGAAATTGAAAAATAGATAATGTTATTGGCAACAAATAAAGCATAGAGAAAATAGATATCGTCATTGTCATGGGAAGTTATAACTATTTTAGTTGCATGACACCTCCCATTAACTGATTCAAGCAGGCAACAAATTTAAGAGTAAAATTTGTAGGTCTTGGCTTCAAGTATAATACTCCTCAATGCTCCAATGGGTGCCAAAATCATTATACATAAGCCAATAACAATACTTATCTGTAATAAAATAGAGCAAAGAAATTAAACATGTGCATATAACATTATAAATTATTATACAGTTGATAGAGAGAAAAAACAATAATTAAAGATACCTACCCAATTAGTCCACCAAGACAAGCTGAATCTCTTTGGTTTGTAAAGGATTAGCCACATGATACATGGAAGCTGAAATGTAATAAAATGAAAAGTTGAGCAAAATTATGATAATCCTAAGAAAATTTAGTAATTATATTTACAATTTTTCATGGCTTACAAAATATGTTGTTGGAGCAAAAGCGAATCCTCCAAAAAATCCTAGCAGGCCACCGAAAAATGGGAATGTAATAGCAATGAACATTGTGAATGCTGAAAATAAATTTGTAAATACACAAAACCAAAGAAAATATATCATTAGTTGTGAGTAACGAATATAACATGTCATAACTACAATTGTACATATACTAACATTGATCATTCCAAAAAATATAATTATAAACTACTTTATTTCACTTACCCACGTATAAGTTACGTGCAACAAAACGGAGGATTTTACTTGGTTTGAAATTCAATTTCTTCACCAAAACACCTTCAATCATGTCAAACACGGGCATTGCGAAAATCTACAAGAAAAACCAAAACATGAAATTAAAAATATAAGTGCAGGACATTTTTATGCTAAAATAAACCAACAAAATATTAAAATGATCTATTAAATTAAATTCTTTTTTAATCAAATTAATACTGTAAGCATAATCTCAAGGACTACATTATCATACCCAAAAAAAATAAGATCGATACTTTTTAGTTACTATAAGCATAATTTCAAGGACTAAATTATCATACCCAAAACAGAAATCATTGTGCTGACAAACTTGCTAACATAATTTTTATATTGTTAAAATAGTTTGTATTTTACCTGATAGCTTCCAATTACATGTAACACTACAAATAGGTTAGATATTGCGATGAGCCAAGCTGGTTTTTCCAGAGAGATGAGGACATTATCCTTAACCTCATTTCCAAACACCCAATAACCAATAATAGCAACAGGGAAGTAACACAAAGCAACAACAATGTATGCAACAACGACTCCTCTCCACATTGGACCCTTAGATGGTTTCTCAGGTGTAGATGGAATTGTTGCTTGGATCTCCAGCACCACGTTGTGTCCCGCATAGGCAAATGCAACAGAGCCAATTGCATTAAAGAAATTAAAGGCTGATTCTGCGGTATTTGCAGCCTTGCTACTATATTGTACATTTTCTTGTACTCCCTTGTGTACACTAGCAGTCCAAGCAATTGTAGAGTAACTGTATAAATGTAAACATCAAAAATTTAAATTAGCATGTTTCTTTCCTCATTTAAGAAGCAAAATCCAAGTTGTAATATATAGAATAGAAAGATGTCGATATACCAAATGGACATGACTGCTGCAACCAAAGATACACCAGAAATGGAGTTCAAGTTTGGTAGATGAGACAATACAAATTGAGCAGAGGCAAAGATCATAATGAAATAGGTCAATTTGATATTTTTGCAACTTGGACACACTGTATTGTGGAACTTCCGCAACGATGCACCTCCGGTGACCATGTAGACAATGTCGCCCCCAACTTCTACTATAAGTTGTTGAGGTACCACAATATAAAGGCCTAACTTTTCGCCAAACGCGTGTTGGCCCAGTTCATGGTATCTATCAAAACGTTTTCCCGGAATCATTTCATGCATCTCAACCATTTGCCACAATGTATACAGAGTGATGGTCCATGATAAGAGAAGTATAGTCAAACCTGGACCCCTGAGTAATAGAAATGTCAATTGATTATTAACTTTAAAGCATAAAAGTTATAAATCTATGTTGTTTCTTATTTTATGTTAGAGAATATTTCATGCCAAGTATAATTAGGGTTTGAAATATACCATCCAAGAGCTGCCATGGAAAAGGGGAGACCAAGAACACCAGCTCCAACCATTGCAGTGACATTGTGGAAAGCTGAGTACCACCATTTTGCATTTCTTTGAGAGCTAACTGGAAGCCAGTCTTCAATTTGTTTTTCCCTCTCTGATTTTACTCTTTTTCCTGTGCTTTCTGAGTTTCCTTCAAACTATTTGAACGAGAACAATAATTAAATGAGTTCATATACACTTACATGAGTCCAAAATAAAAACTATACACTTACATATACATTAAAAAAAAACCTAGGTGTTGACAATAAAAAACCCTAGGTGAAAATAAGACAAATGCTAGAAAATGAACAAGCCTTGACCAAACAAATAAATAAAAGAAATGAATAAGTCAACTCACAAATTATGAAAAATAAACCCTTTTGTTTTAATTCATCTTCTATATAAAGAGCAATTCTTCAGATGGAAGAAAATAAAGCTAAATATCACCAACTAATGTATGTTCGGAACCATCTTAGGTAGGCATACTATGGGTCCGTTTGGTCCGACTTTTTTTTCTTTCTCATCATCTTCTCTTTACAAGGATAAGTCGGGCCAAACACTATTTTTTTAAAAGCTCTATCTTAATATAATTATTGTTTATATGATAATTAATGAACTTTTATAAAAACATCATGTCTTTTAATAAAATATTTTTTCAAGAATTTTAATTTTATATATGTAGTACAATTTATTATAAAATAAGATATTTAATAGAAAGTATTCTCAGACACATTTTAACGCTAAAAAAAAGTATTTGGAATAGAAAAAAGTTTAACAAACAACTTTAATTTTATTTCTAAAGTTCTTAATTTTGATTTTAAGTTTAAAGTAACTTCTATACCTAAAATAAGTCGGGTCAAATGGAACCTATATTTATTCATTACATACGAAATGTAACTCACGATGTGAAATAATACGGTTGTTACAAATGATGCTCTCTTAGTCTCTTATTTTTGTAACATTTTAAACTCTATTTGTATTACATAATAATAATAATAATAATAATAATAATAATAATAATAATAATAATAATTATACTCTTTTTTATTTGAAAAATAATAATATCGTGATATATATAAATACAGAAAATGCCTCTAAAAAATTGAAAACAAAAAATTAACTATTATAAAAATAATTTGATTTATTAGAAAAACTAAAAAAATAATATTTCTAGTAGCATTTAATGAAAATATCAAGATTATCAGATTTAGTAAAGATATTTCACCAGTATGTAATTACTTATTTTGTTGAGAGAGAGTCCAAATTTCAGAAATTCCAAGTATTTGGACATTTTGTCAAACAAAAAATGTATCTAGACAAAATCTGAGACGTAAGAGAAACTTCTGAAACTTTTTTTTTGGTCAAAGAAACTGTCAGAAACTATTCCTTCAAAAAGGTTGAAAATATGATACAGCAATTAAGCCTCATAAATTTTAGCACATATTTTTGCTAATAAATATGATTTACAACTCCTAAGCAAAAGTACTGTATGATACAACCATGATTTACACCAACCAATTGCCTTGAAAAAAAATATATTGCACCAATTACAAAAAAAAAAAAAAAAAATAATTTTAAGTTTTTTTTTTTTTATATAAAAAAATAAAAATATAAAA
>Ga0228710_1009459_pt1:0-12500 | contig 13501 bp, 6 predicted proteins | sample MedpolnodulmetaG_FD_177995 | JGI IMG/M metagenome (GOLD analysis project Ga0228710, IMG submission 177995) | Root nodule microbial communities from Medicago polymorpha collected in Santa Monica, California, United States - pink nodules | ecosystem: Host-associated > Plants > Roots >...
ATTTTTTTAAAAAGTAAAAGAAAAAAAAAAAAATATTTTTTTTTTTTGCTAAACAAAAAGTAAGAATAGACATCAGGAGGAAACACCGACATCCCAACCAGGTTGACACTCCGGGAAACCTCTATCCTATGCTGCCAAACTCTAAATTTTATTAATAAAGAAAAAAAATATACAAGAAGAGGGAGACTAGGACAAAACCCTTAGGAAAAAAAAACAAAGAAAAAAAGCAAGAACAAGTTACAAAAGATTGCAGAAATTAGGAAAGCCAAGATGATCAATCTCTTTGCTAAAAAAAGTGTGAATTCTAATAGAATAAATTCATTGTGCAGATGGAGGAGGGCCACCCCTTGCACGGGTGAATTAAAATATTTCATCACGTATAATTAAGCCATGGTCCCCCCAATTAATCTAATTAAAATGTTTATTTTTTTCTACCAAAAAAATGTTTATTTTTTTACCATGTTACTAGATTAACTGACAACTAATATCATTAATTTTATACTTCATATTATTTAAATTATCTCTTATTTCGCATAATATATCGATCTGGTCATTTCCACAACACGTTTTAAATAAAAGTAAGGGTTAATTATGTTTAAGGTCCCTACAAATAAGCGAGCTTCCAACATTGGTCCCTATTTAAATTTTATTAAATTTTTCATCCCCAACGTTTCTTTCCGTTTGTAAGTTTGGTCCTTGCCGTCAAACTATGCTGACTAAGCTAACAGAATGCTGACCCAGACATGCCACATGGACATTTCAAGTGACATGGCTGCCATGTGGTAAATATATGACATCATATGTTTTTGGTCTCTATAAAATTGGGACCTTTAAAGTTTAGTCCATATAAAAAAATTATGCACTCAGTTTTAGTCCCTACTAAATCTAAATTTGTTTAATTATGCTTAAACTTTTAAGATTTTGAACAATTTTTTGCACAAGTGTTAAGAACATCAAGAAAAGTTCATCTGCAAAAATTTATCTCAAAATTTTATTTCTGTGTCCAGATTTTTGGAAGCATTTATTTTTTGTGTTAACCCTCAAGTTCTCATGGTAAAGGGGTCATGGTAATTTAGTATCTAATCAGGAAGTAAGTAAAGACTGGACAAGATTTGTTCTACTCTAGAATCATACTCAAATTCTCATGAACAATTTATCCTTTGGTGGAACTCATTAACCACTTGAGCTCATTTGTTTGGTTAGTCGAATGTCGTTTTTGTGTGTCCATGGAAATATACTTTTCATCTGCAGATTCTCTTTTGAAATAAATTTCAAAGTTGCATACAAAACATATGGTTAAATATGTTTTTAGTTTTTGTAAAATTATGAGCTTTTAAGTTCAGTCCCTATTAAATTTTAAGTGTAAGTTTAATCCTCCATAATATTGCACTTTATAAGAATAGTCAAACGAATTATTCTTAGTCCTCAAAATAGTTCATATAAATGCAAATAAGGACTAAAATTGAACAAATATTTTTGAGGGACTAAACTTAAAAATATAGATTTAACTCAAAATAGTTCATATATTTTTTTTATTTTTTTGTATGTCAAATATATTTACCGATTAATGTCTCTCATACTAACTATAGTTATAAATTGCTTTAACAAAAAAGAAAATATTAGTTTAGGGTTTTTTATACACCTTTTATATTTAAACAATTATTCTTTTAATTAAATTATGTTCCTTGTATTCGGTCTCCCTGGCTTTAAATTTCTGGCTCTGCCCCTGCTTGTACCAACGTGTGAGTGAAAATTGATGCCTTTTTCCATAATAAGACAAGAAAACAGCAATTGATCATTACACTACTCATTCAACAACTCATTTTTTCTCCATCTCATTCTTCTTACCATACCGCCAATTGATCACTCTCTTTCTCTCTAGGTGTACACACTCAATGGGATATCCACCAAACATTTTGCTAAAGAAAATAAGAGGAATATTTCTAAAGGAAAATGTTTTTGGACATCAAAACACTTAATTAATCAACACCTTTGGAGAAAAATAAATAGAAAGAATGTTGTGATATGAAGATAGAGATCGAGAGAAAATTAGGTGTTGAATAAGTGTTGGAAAATTGAGATGTCCAAATATCATTGTTGTTAAATAAAAATAGAGTTAAATAAGTTTTAGGTCCCATTGATAAATTTTTTCTTTTTGTTTTTGGTCCCTCTAAAAGTTTCCTTAAAACAATTGTTCCCCAAATGCTTCTTCAAAGAAAAGAAAAAGTTACTCAATTGTTTTTCATCCACATTATGCTCAAAGTTGTTAAAATAACACCGGATAGAGGAAATAAAAATAAAATATGATATAAATATTATAGGGACATATTATATGAGAATGACCGTTTTATATGAGAATTATGAGAATGGTGAGAATAATTATCAATTATTAGATCAAAAATAGATGTTGGGATTAAATTCTCCAATTACTTAATTAATAATTATGTCTTGCGAAGGAAGAAGAATTGAAGCTTTTAAATAAATACCCAACAATATCCTTTAATTGAAGCAAGCATGAAGGAAGGAAGGAAGAGGAATTGGAAAGCACAAAGAAGAAGTGTTTACGAAGGAGAAGTGAGAAGGCGAGCAAGAATGGAAAGAATTGGCACATGTTTGGCCCATGGCTCACTTTTTTTTTTAACAGTAAAATTTATTAACAAACCAGATCTCAGTTCAAGACAAACATGTATTGGTAAATCAGAGATTATAAATTAAAGGCATCTTATATAGGCGGAACACTTAAAATAAACACCATAAAAATCACCAAACAGACAACACCTAACCAAGCCCTACATTCAACACCCAAGAGGACAACCACCATAATAAACTTCATCGCCTAAATCAAACTCCATCACGAAAGGCCACTGAAAAGTGAAATCCATAACCACTCATCGTCACTACTCACCCCAAAAGAACACCTCTCTAAATCAAACCTCCTCTTTTCATCACCAAAGTTGAGTCACACCTGAATATTTCCTAAACTAATTCTCATTCAGCATGCACCACCGCTCAACCTCTGGTCCACCGAAAACATCATAAATAGCCCAAAAAAGAAACTTGAATCAAAGAACTGACTCCCGATCTCGAATCAAAAGTGACCGGCCCACCAGACTCCAGAACCAAATCAGTAAGGTACCCCTCACCCTCGATCCACCGAAGAAAACACCCTAACCAACCAAACAAAATTGAAGCTAGACACCAACTCCCGATCTTGAAGCAAAAACAACCGGCCCACTATAATCTAGGACACATTTGTAAGGCATTCATCACGATGTGAGGTGATGCAAACATAATTCATATTAAAAAGGAAAAGGCTCAGCTCCAAGGTCACGCACACTCGAAACACCGAAAACAACCCAAACTCGACGAGAGCCAGCGACAACAATATGGACCCAAAAACAGAGGCAACTTACGACAGAAACACCACAAGTTCACCCCAAAAAAAACAACTAAAACAACCACCTCACACCTAAACTAAACTAACCCTCCCCATGAACAGCTCCTTTCCGCAGAATCTTATTCACATCACTGCAGCACTTCAATGAACGACTTGTTTTCCCTATTCCTCGAGGAAGAAGAATACGTTGAAGAAGCTATGATGGCTGCAAAGAAAGGTATAAGGACTTACGATAGTGAGTGGTTTATGAACTGTGTTATGAGACAACAACATAACTTGGAAGCCCCCCAATTTGCAGAGTCCTTATAAGAATGTTAACTCCGCACCATTACAACCGCAAAAACCACCACACTAGAAGCCACACAAACCCAAAGCAACAACGTAACCACCACCAAAACTTCATTGCAAACGGTCGGAGAAAACATTTATGATGTTCTCACTCACCACTACATCACCACCACCACTCAAACCCTCCAAACTGGATCTGTCACCTCCTCTCACCGCAAAACTACCACCACACTTCCAGATCCAGCAACCCAACTCCTCTGCAACACCACCTATGCATCACCACCACCACCCACAACCTCATTAGCGCCTCCTTACAACACATTCACCAACCGCAACTCCACCACCACCCATGAACCCGTAAACCCCTCCTACCAGCAAACATGTGACTGCCTCACCTCCTGCATGCGGATATGTAACAGATTGGAGCTAACCATACCAACGAGACCGGACTAGAAAAACTGTAGCTTTAAACAGGAACTATCCAGCAGGGGGAAGAAGTTGGTGCAGAGACGTAGTCTCGTCGCACCACCACTGCCAGAGATCTACATCTCGGTAGCTGGATTTGGATAAAGGGGGAAGCAGGATATTTTTGTTAGAGAAAAGTTAGAGAAAATATTTTAGAGAGAGAAGTGTTTTTTTGTTAATTGGTGCATGACTCACTTAATCCATCTTTTAATCTCAGCCCTTCCTTTAAATCAGATGGCCAATATATATATATATATACACGACAAAATCAAGTGAGAGGGGTTCTTATTGAGGGATGAGAAAGTTAAATTACAATCCTTACAATGAAATTTATTGTGCTATTTAATTTTGGGTTAATACTGCTTTTGGTCCCTGTAATATTAGCGAATTTCGGTTTTAGTCCCTGTAAAATAAAAAATTTAGATTTTGACCTTGTAATTTCATATTCGTCCACTTTCGGTCCCGCATTTAACCACGTCAGCAGAATCTACATAAATTACGTCCCTGTAATTTCAGATTCCTCCCACTTTTGGTCTTTGTAATTACAGATTTATCCACTTTTGGTCCCTCATTTCATGTGCCATGTATGCAGATTCTGCTGACGTGGTCAAATGAGGGATCAAAAGTGAAAGGAAAGGAAAGGACGAAAAACGGTATTAACCCTTTAATTTTTAATAGGAGAAGGAAAGGACCGATAATCCAGAAACAAGAGACCAAAGAAGTACAAATTTTATCTTGAACCATTAAGATTGATCTAGGGATTGTGACTTAACATTCTCACTTCACACAATAAAAACTCTCTCACTTGATATGCCCTATACATAGAAAGTGTTCATTAACATGCTATTCTATGTTCATTAACATGCTATATCTTTATGTTTTGGACAAAAAACAACCACCTTTCTTTCTTCAAAATTAATTAATGCTTTTATAGTCATTTTGCAACTCGTCCCAACTTTTTCTCTCTCCTTATTTAAACCAATGATTTTTTTTCTTCTTATGAATAACTAATAACGTTTTTTTTTGTCACAATAACGTTTTTTTGTTTGATTCAACTGAAGTGTTTTCTAAGTGTTGAAATGGCACACTCCAAAAATGGTATCTCTCTTTGTCAAAGAAAGTATTGCATGTATTTACTTTATTATTCAGGTCTCCTAGGAGCTAAACCACTCTCTACTCCATCTCATCCCATTATCAAATTGCACCATGATTCTAGCAAACCTTATGATGACATTCGTTCATATAGAAGATTAGTAGGAAGACTATTATCTTTCAATACAATAAGACCTTATATCACATTTATTACTCAACAACTGAGTTAGATACTATGTAATCCTTCTGAATGTCATCAATAAGACCTTATATCACATTTATTACTTAACAACTGAGTTAGATACTATGTAATCCTTCCGAATGTCATTATACTGCAGCCATGAGTCAGGGTCGGTCCTGAGTTTTTTGGTGACCTGGGCAAAACAATTAAATTGTGTCTTTTTAATTATTTCAATATTTTTCTTCTTGTATTTTTTGTTCCACAAAATTCATTTATAATCAGAGTTCTCTAATAATATTTTTTTCAACTGAATTAATCAAAACAAAGTTAAAAGAAATATATCTAAACAAATGGTGCCCTGGAATACCGCCCACCCTTAGGGCCACCCCTGATGAGTGTTCTCAAGTTACAAGTACAATGCACCAAAACTCTTGTCCTCTAATATGATAACCATAGTGCTATCGACATAGCAGCTAACCTTGTGTTCCATGAAAGAACTAAGCACCTTGAAATTTGTTGTCACTTTGTACGAGCAAAATTATAAGCAGGCAGTCTCAAATTCTCACCATTCTTTTCCAAGGATCAAATAGCTGATTTCTTCACCAAATCTTTACATCCTCGGCCTTTTAATCTTCTGTTATCCAAATAGGGCATGGTAGACATCTACATACCTCCAACTTGTGGGAGACTATTGCACCATGAACAAATAAAAGGTGAAGAAGATAGTTACCAACTGTGACTTGTCGTACAAGTTATAGCATGTAGTACATCTGTTACATAGTGCAGTACAATTAGAGTGTAGTACAAGTTACTTTGTAGAACAAGATCAGTTGTAAACTTCTATTCCAATAATGAAATTTTCCCAGTTTTATTCACTTCTTCATAGTTTATATTTATAGAAACTTACAAGCCATGCTATGTTGATTTTCATGGTAATAAGGTTTAGGTGTTTGAATCCCATACTTACAGATATTCCTTTAGAGGTAACTCAAAGATTGAAGGTAACATGTCATTTAGTTCAAACTTAATCGTTTTAAGGTTATGCTTAAGGATAAAAAATTTACATGATTAGTCTATTAATTATTTATTACCTTAAACCATAGACAGCGAAGGAATGAATATAAGATTGGTACGTTTCAATTGGCAAAATGGATGGTTTGGATGGATATGGATTTGAATGAATAAAAACAATTTGTTAACCCATTACAATCCACTAAATTCATTTAAAACAATTCAATCCAATCCAATCCATTAAAAATAAAATCCATCCAATCCATCCATTTTCATATTTTTAATGGATGGATGTCCAATCCATCCATTATTTTTTAATTTCATAAAATAAAATAACAAAATGAATAATTTTTTATGAAAAACAATTTATGTTTATCAATTGTTTAATAAAAAACAGTTTATGAAAAAAAGTTTATTTTATGCAAAACAAGTTATTAAAATCTCTTTTTTCAAAATAACTTATTCAAACCAGCTTATTTATGCAAAATAGCTTATTAAGATCTCTTTTTTCAAAATAACTTATTCAAAACAGCTTATTTATGCAAAACAGCTTATTAGAATCTCTTTTTTCAAAATAACTTATTCATAACAGCTTATTTATGAAAACAACTTATTAAAATCTCTTTTTTCAAAATAACTTATTCCAAACAGCTTATTTATGCAAAACAGCTAATTACCATGACATTTGGATACTTTTAGAAAAAGGGATGAGTATAAGTCAGTTATTTATAAATGATAGATGTAAATTCATCATCATTGAAAAGATCAAAAGACCTGTGCAACACAAGGGTTAGCATCTAGATTTTATTATAGAAGTGAGAAAGTTAAGTTTCAATCGCTTAATAGTAAGGCTTAAGCGTGTAGATTTCTTTGTGAGTTGTAGAAATCAGAAGACTGATTTGAATTTTTTTAGTAAGAGATTAAATTCAGAATGAATGAAAACTATACAGCATTAATACATGGTTAAGTTGCACAATCTTCATTTATTGTAACTCTTAAACTCAAGCATAGCTCATTTGACACTGCTAAAAATATTACTGGTACACTCCCAAAGGTTTCATTTTTTTCATGCAAAGCTCATATGACATTCAAAGGTTGATAAACAATTGGAATCAGTAAAAGATCATCTTTTCTTCTCATTGCAATTCCAAATTCCTCAGTCATGTCTAATTCTGCACTTCTGATTCCATTGGGAAGCTTCCAGTCAAAATGATACAACAACATCGCAAGGGCCTGCTCAATATTTCTCAAACCAAATGTACTCCCAGGGCATATTCTTCTTCCGGAACCAAAAGGAATGTACTCAAAGTTACTTCCTTTATAGTCAATAGCGCTGTCGATGAATCTCTCGGGATAAAATCTCTCTGGTTCAGTCCAGTAGTTTGGATCTCTTGCAATTGCCCAAGCATTGACTATCACCTTAGTCTTAATCGGTATGTGATAACCATTTATCTCACATGCTTGACCACATTCTCTTGGTAGCAAAAGAGGTACCGTAGGGTGGAACCTAAGGGTTTCTTTGACAACTGATTTCAAATAATTGAGTTCATTGATGTTTTCCTCAACCAAGATATTTTAAATAATCGATGATGTTTTCAAACATCTCATCATTTTGTCGATGAAACTTCTCAAGCTTACGCCTAATACCAGTAACATGTTGAAGCCATTTAGAAGAAGGAAACAAATCTCCCAAGTTAAAACCTCCTGCAATCTTTACGGTTTGTTTTACCACTGATATAAATTTTTCTTGGTCTCTGCATTCATTACCAAAGGCGGCCCTTGAAACAATTGTGTATATTGAAGAAATTACAGCTTTAGTGAGGTTGAAGGGTGATCCATTCTGTGAAGCAATTGTTTTGATAAGATTGGAGAAAACCTCTTCTCTTATTGGTTGGTACGAGCTGACCCGTTTTATGCTTAAAAGCTCCAATGTGCAGATTTTTTGTAACTGTCTCCAATAATTACCATACGGAGCAAAAGCTATATTTGTAGAGTTGTAAGACATTATTTCTGTAGCTAGGATTTGAGGCCTCGATGCAAAGTGAATATCATGCGTTTTCATCACCTCCCTAGCAAACTCGGCGGATGAAATGACAATAGTAGAAACCTCTCCAAGTTGAAGGTGCATCAAGGGTCCATATTCTTTGGCCAAGTTTCTTAATTTCCTATGTGGTTGAGAGCATAACAGATTGTGTATATTTCCTATAACAGGTAGCTTTCTAGGCCCGGGTGGTATGTTATAAGTTGAATAAGATTTCTTTTTTCGTATCTTTTACATTAAAACGGTTACGAGAACAAAGGAGAAAAGATATGGCAAGTATAGGACTGGTAGAGCCATGGAAAAGAAACATAGAATGAACTATATCCTGCTAGCTAGTGTGTATATATATGCACAAGCACAACATACACATTATTGAGCACTCTATATGACCATAGTGTCCTTGTACATTTTTTGTTTGTTTAATGCCCTTCATAATTTTCAGTTGTCCAATATTTTACAAGATTAACTTAACTTCCATGTGCTTTCTTATCTAAATTAAATGTATATATTCTATTTAAAGGTTGAACCAAACTTAATAGTACGGATGTAAAGGTTCCTTTGTATTCAATGGAATCATTAAATTGTCTCAATAAAAGAGTTTGAAATTCATGTAGTTGAAAGCAACAAGATAATTTTTAAAAGGCTATTTTTTTGTTGTTTTCCTTACTTTCTGCAGGATTATTATGACATCATCATTGATTGTAGTTGAAGCCTTGTTATCCTTACCATTTTGCCATGTATATAATATACATTAGCACTCCCTTAGTCCCTAATTATTAGATGTTTTAATAATATTTGTTTGTACGATGTTTTAATAATATTTGTTTGTACCTAAATTTAAGATCCTTTGCAAAAGTTTAGATACATCATTTTCTCTGCAGGTATACATACCACGATAGTTTTACTATTTATTTCTCTTGGAATATAAAAAGTCTTGAATGCACCTATACAGACAAATAGAGTATAATTTTAAACATGTGATCAATCTGTCAATGCACTTTCACAAGTTTAGGCCTTACAAGTATTCATATATTCGATCTGAGAAGCATCTTTAAACACTTGAACATAGAGGCTAATATTTTTTTATCAGGAACATATAACTTAATTAAATCACATGATTAACAACTTGCTCTTGTTTGTCCAATAAATAAAACAACTTGCTTTTGTAAGAAAAAATTCAAAGATTAAAAAGACAAATCTCAACTTGCTCAAAAAATGATTGAAGATAAAAATGATGTAACATGAAAGTGAGAGTGCAACCGAAGGTTCAGAATCTAGTTTGGGGAGGCTGTTGTGTTGGTTGTTGGTTATGTGCCAGCGGTTGTATGGAAAACATGTGGCTTCATCCAGATCCCGAAAGATTGAAATGTAACGTGGATGCTAGATTTCATCAAGCATAAAATGCTACTTGTTTCAGATGGTGTATCTGTGATGCTCAAGGTAACTTTGTTTCAGCACTTACTGGTTGGATAAATCCAATGGTTGCAACTCACGAAAGGGAAGCTCTTGGTTAATGGAAGACAATGAAGTGGGCGGTCGAATTGGAAGAGCAAAATGAGTCGTTCAAAATTAATTCGAAAATACCGGTGGATGCTATTGTTTTAGAGCAGATTGTATTTCTGAGTTACACATTATCATAGCTAAGATCATAAGTATTTTAAATAAAAATTACACCTTTGAGGTTAAGTTTATTCAACAACAAGCGATTATATCATAGCTAAGATTATAAGTATTTTAAATTCAAATTACAACTTTGAGGTTATAAGTTTATTCAATGACAAACGATTATGGTTGTTCATACTATTGCACAAGTCATCATTTTCAACGCTAGTCAATATGTTTATGATTATGTTCCTCCTTAATACACACATCCAAATTTTATTTAGTTAGTGTTGTCGTCCTGCAAAATTTGGTGCTAAGTCGAGTGGATGTATTTAGCCAAGTTCATGTTTGTTTGGTTGATTTATGGATTCCTAAACTAATAAGATGGTATGTAGGCCGATTTCTCATTTGAGACGATGATCCTATTTTTTTATCAAGGGGTTACGCTAAGAAATGGACTATGTTTCTCTGCTACATGTTCCTACATCATTTCAAAGAGCGTATAGTGTCGATGGGTGAACTACTACCTAAGAAGACATGAAAATGAAGTAAAGAAAAACGATCAAGAAAAGATAAGAAGATAGGTAAGGGTTTGTTTGATTTGATGTGTGTAACTTGAATAATCTTCACAATGAGGTATTTATAGACTTAGAATAACTAAGCAACCTACATTAACATTGCTTGTAAAGTTTCTGGCCCACTATCTACCATATTGCATCATGTAGAGTCATAAGTAAATACCCCGTAGGCTAAGTTACAACCTAAACTCGCCTTATTGACGGAGTTGTATCAACTATCTATGTTCTCCATCACCCTATTATTAAGATAATAAGTCGTCATGCATGTTCTGGACTTAGACATCTAATATCTTGATCATACAGTTTAGTTAAGGGAAAAATAATACTTGTACGGCTGTGTGGATTTTTTACCATGTTTTTCCATTCAATTTAACCTTGGATTCAGTTCTATCCCTTTTCCTCTCTCTTTAACCACTTCATTTATCATGTAACATATGTACGAAGTAATTCTCCTGGACTCATAAAATATTACCACAATCCCCTAAAGAAGTTTACCTGTGAACCTGTAAACTAATATAGGGTTTTGCCGAATATAAGGTTAGACAAATCTTTTGGGTATAAAAGGCGTAAATAAGGAGTTGAACAGCTGAGCAAGAGAAGTGAGCCAATGTTTCTAATTTTTTACAATCCAAATCTTCATTTATTTAGTCTGGGTTTTAGCCAAACATGGTTAAGTTACACAATCTTCATTTATTTTAACTCTTATATCCAAACATAGCCCACTTATTTCTACCGATGGAAAGTATCTTTTCGGTACTCTGCTAAAAATATTACATGTACACTGCCAAAGGTTTAATTTTCTTCTTATGAAGCTCATATAACTTGCAAAGGATGATAAATAGAAGAAAACAATAAAAGATCATCTTTTCTTCTCATTGTGGCTCCGAATTCGTCGGTCATGTCCAAGTCTTCACTTCTGATTCCACTTGGAAGCTTCCAGTCAAAATGATACAACAACATCGCAAGCGCCATCTCAATATTTCTCAAACCAAATGTGCTCCCTGGGCATATTCTTCTTCCGGCACCAAAAGGAATGTACTCAAAATTACTCCCTTTATAGTCAATGGAGCTGTCAATGAATCTCTCGGGATAAAATCGCTCTGGTTCAGTCCAGTAATTTGGATCTCTTGCAATTGCCCAAGCATTTATTGTTACCTTACTCTTCATAGGTATGTGATAACCATTTATCTCACATGCTTGAACACATTCTCTTGGTAGCAAAAGAGGTGTTGGAGGGTGTAACCTCAAGGTTTCTTTGACGACTGATTTCAAATAATTGAGTTCGGTAATGCAATATTCATCCACCCTTCCTTTCATATTGAAAACCTCTCTCACCTCAGCTTGTGTTTTCTTCATTATTCTTGGATTCCTTACCATTTCTGCCATCGCCCAATCTATTGTGCTTGATGATGTCTCACCTCCAGCACCAAAAATGTCCTGAAAAGTAGCTTTCAATAAGTTCAAGCTAATCCAAGAATATTTAAAGCAAAATATAAAAAGACAACTTGTAGATAGAATTCAATGCTACCGATCAGAGATATAAGATGTGAGCAGATTTTAAATATTCATCTTAATTTTTTTGTAGTAAACAAGTTTTTCTTCTTCGAAGTATTTGGAAGAGGTTAATTCGCTTACCATGATTATGGCCTTGATATTGTTTTTCGTCAAGGAAAAATCTTGGTTTCTATCATCCTCATAATTTAAGAGAACGTCTACCAGATCTTCTTCTACTTTACCTTGATCATCTTTGGCTTTAGTGTACTTTTCCTCTTTATGCTCATTGATGATGTTTTCTAATATCTGATCAGTTTGTCGATGAATCCTCTCAAGCTTAGGCCTCAAACC
>Ga0228710_1009461_pt1 | contig 13500 bp, 9 predicted proteins | sample MedpolnodulmetaG_FD_177995 | JGI IMG/M metagenome (GOLD analysis project Ga0228710, IMG submission 177995) | Root nodule microbial communities from Medicago polymorpha collected in Santa Monica, California, United States - pink nodules | ecosystem: Host-associated > Plants > Roots > Nodule...
CATTCTTTCGATTGTAATATGTTTCACCAGTTCCTAGCTGGCTGTTGGGTTTCGAAACATTTAGAGCATGTAGGTTTTGTTTGTTAAGAATATAGTAGACAGATGGAATTGCTAAACTGCGGAAAAATTAAAATGTTTGAAGTATATATAGCATAATATATTGCATCTGTTTATAGGGGCCACTTTTTGTTTTCGTTACTTAATGTATCCGGTGGTTCTAAGGCTAGGTTTAGATTCAAAGGGTCTTTATGCCTCTTCAAACTAGTCTGAACACATGAATGATCTCTTAAGTTCCTTGCAAGAGGTGAAGTCCATGACTCTGAACTTGTAACCTCCAGATCACGTAGCAACAACTCCAACTGTTGTTCTGTTCCATATTTTAATTTTACTTGCTACTAATTTAAGTTTGGTTACTTTTTCGTACTCACTCTTCCCCCTTTAATATACTTAACGTCAATTGTGCAAAAAGAAACTCATTAGTGCTTTGATAAATACCTTGTTGACCATCAGCAACATTGATGCACCCTATTCTGGTTTTTTGTTGCTATTGAAAAACTGAGCTTGCTGGTCAGTATCAGTGAGTAGGATTCTGGGCATGCTTTTAATAATGGTCCCTTATCCTGTAAAGGCACCAAAGGTAAAGGCACTGAAGTGCCTTCCCTGTTTTATATCCTTCTTATTTTTCTCAAATATAGGTGCATCTCTTCTAAGGAATCACCATTAGTGCATTATTGTTGAATTGATTTATGTAGGGCATTCTTTGCCTCCTTTTATTTGCTCCATAGTATAAGTATAACTCTATTTTCGGAGGAACTGACTCTTTTCATTTCTTTAGAAATGGAGATACGTATGCTGGTGAGTATATTGCGGACAAGATGCATGGATTCGGGGTATACTGTTTTGCAAATGGCCACCGTTATGAAGGAACCTGGCATGAGGGGAAAAGACATGGTCTTGGAATGTATACATTTAGAAATGGAGAAACTCAATCTGGTCACTGGAAAAATGGAGTACTTGACATTCCAAGCACGCAGAACGCCACATATCCAGTTTCCCCTGTTGGTGTCAATCACTCCAGAGTACTTAATACAGTGCAGGTACACACTTTGTTTATTTATACTTTACCTTAATCTATTGTTAAATGCTCTTTCCCTAGCTAACACTAAAAGAAAAGAAAATAGATGAATGATTTTGAACATTTTCACTTATGTCTACACATTGGCCTAGAATAATTAGAATGATGCGTCAAATTGTCAGTTGTTCTGTGTTTAACTTTGCATGAGTAATTCTTATATTTTGGTAGGAGTTACTTTATTTGTGTTTTTTTTCTTTCATAATTTGACTTGTTAAAAAATCTGATTGGCATATCCATTGTGTTTTAGTGTAATTTTTTACTAGTAAATTTTTTTAAAAAAATCATGTATGCTGGCTTCCATATGTATCAATTTGCATATAAAGTAGTAGTAGATATGTATATTCTTTGCTGAAACCACAAGGGGGAAGAACAGAACAGTGTTATGTATTAAGGAAATATTGGCCAGAGTTTTGACTGAACAATCTAGAGTGTATGGGTTTTAGTGTAATTTTTTACTAGTAAATTTTTAAAAAAAAATCATGTATGCTGGCTTCCATATGTATCAATTTTCATATAAAGTAGATGAACAAGCAGGAAGCTAGAAGAGCAGCTGAGAAAGCCTATGATGTAGCCAAGGTAGATGAACGAGTAAATAGAGCAGTATCAGCAGCTAATAGAGCAGCCAATGCAGCCAGAGTAGCTGCTGTCAAGGCTGTGCAAAATGAAATGCATCATCATGTTAACGAAGAGAGCTTCCGAATTCCTGTTTTGTGAGGCAATCAACTACAACTTCTGTTTTAGTAGAGAAGCATGAGATTATGGAAGAGATTTGTAGCTAGCTACTCTGGTGGTGTAAACTGCCATCATCTCCACCAGTTGCTGACTGAACGCAAGCAGATTTATTATCTATCTGCTATGGGTCTTGTATAGAGAGAGGGAAGGCGATGAGTAATGATGTTAATTCGTATGATAAAACTATATGCATTTCTTTTCTTTTTTCTTTAATTTTGCCTGCATTTTTGTAAATCTATGTAGAGCTGTATATGCTGGTGTGCTGGTGAAACCTTAACCCAGCTACTGTTGTAAGATCCCATAGTAAAAATAAGAAGAGAACCATCGTTCGCAAGATGTTTTGATATTTGCTTTAACTGACTTGGAAATGAGGTGTGTTTTATACTTCTTGTTAATAAGATGTTCATTGGCTATATAATACGACACTGTATAGTATATAGTATATACTATATAATTGAATGCTAGAGAATCATTGTTTATATATATATTTTTTTTCAATAATTTGTTGTTCGGTTGAATGGTTGGAAGCATGTTCTTAATTGGTCAACATGTAGTTAAGTTTGCAAACATTTGGGTGTGATTTTCGCTGTTTTTAAAATTGACCAAGCAGAGTAAAATTACTTGTTAAGAGTTGTATACTAAGTCATCTTCAATAGTTTCAACTATACCAACAAAAGTTAGCATTGTTATATTAAAATTGAACTTATAAGAGCCACAATGAGTTGATTTTATGCTTGCAAACTTCATCTACACTCTAGTCTTTGGATATCACTATCATCATCATCATTGGCTCTCAACCTCATGTTCTTATAATGTTAGCCACGTTGTCGTATTTAAATCGTAGCTTCAGCTTCACGCCTTTAAAACTTGTACTATCATATGTACTAATTGAAAACTAACAATTATGTGCAGCTAAATCATTTCGTCGTGGCAGTAGTTGTTATTAGGCTTGAGTAATCATCGTGTTGGATAGGCAAGTTAGGAACACATAAAATCATACCTTGTATTAGCCCCACAGAACTTGAATGAAGATAAATTAATACTACCAATGTCTACCATATGATTGCATGCGTTTGGAAAGGACAAAACTTAGGTGCATTGTTTTAGATGCTTTTTGTATGAATTTTAACTAAAAATACATTTGTTTTTGTTGTAACAAACTTTGACAAATTTATAAATTTAAGAAAAACATTGATAATTTAGTTAAAAATCATATGAAAAATGCCTGAAAAAATACACATAAGTTTTGCCAATCGACAAAAACTATCAAATTATTTATTTATATATCTTGGATTTCGTGGGGTTAGTTATGGTGGAAAATTGGCAATGTGACGTCATATATTTTGTTTCTTGTGTTTTAGTCGTAAATTGATTCCCATAGTAACTTCTTTATTTATTCGATATAATTTTCATTATATTGATGATGACCACACCTATAGCAAGTGAAATCTATAGTGTTTTTTTGGTGGTGTCCTTTTTTGTGTAATCGTTAGTGTTTAGACACACAGAGATTTTTATCTACAAAATGTTAAATCAATTGTTTTTATTATTAAAAAATGGTCTCTTTATGTGTGTTTAAACACTACATTTAATCTTGCAACCATATAAAACTATCTTGTTCATTCAGACATAGTTATCTTGTTTTCTTTTATATTATATTTAAACAATTCGGCATTAATAATGCCACTATTGCTGAGCCATTGCTTATAATCAAATTTATCTAACTCTATCCACTCATAATCAAAAAAAATTCTTAGCAAACCAAACACACACTAGTGTTTATTTGGTTTCAATTTTGGGTGGATTTTTTTTTTTATTCCAGAGATGTGAAGTTCATTATCAACTTAATAAATAAAAACTTCAAAAATAAAAACCTTAATGAATAAAATTTAATTATCAAATAATTTTTTGGAGGGAGCTATCAAATAATATTGTTAGTCAACAGTTGGGGTGGAAGAGATAAGGTGACGTAATTTGGAATCTTTCCATTAGAATTTCTAACATTTCCCATTAAAACAATTGTATTGTGTTAGTTAAGTTGACTTGGTTCAAATGTAAAGCTTATTAATTTAGGCTCTTGAAGTACAATGATCCATCAGAAATTAGTCGTTCTAATTAAGACTATACAAGAACCAACGACATCTAGAAATTAATCCAATCGATTTCAAAATTTGATGATGGGGAAAGTATTACCACGTTATAGGAAGAGAGTTTCTTTTCTCATTCTTTTCAACTTGTTGGGATTATAAAATTCAAAATGTTGTAGTGTGTTAGAGAGTATTTTTACCATGTTTTTACACTATTTGGATTTTAGGAATTTGACCGACTAAAACTTGAGCCAACTAAGAAGGGCATATAGTGTATTATGTCTCATTCCACTTTTGTAGCAATCAAAATTTACTACAGTGATGTAAAATCGATTCTTGGTTTTAGTGCTCTTGAATTCGATTTTGAGTCCAAAATTGGTTCTAACTTAGGTATTAGAAAAACCCAAGTTTTAAATAGATTAAAAATAAAGTATATTTATAAAGAGTGACATTCAACACCTTACAAGTCAATTTTGTAAAGATGAGTAGATTCCAATATAAATACTTAAATGAGATCAGTGTATATTCGGTATGAACTTTCCACTATTTATTTACACACACTAAGTCAAATACTCAAGAAGAAGAAGAAGAAGAAAAACCAAATCTCACATTTGGCATCATTCGTTTAACAAACTTGTTTTGTAAAGATCGTTAGGCACAATATAAAAACGTAATACTCGACTGATTTTTGAACATCACCATCATCATCAAATCTCCACCTCCACCTCATCATCATGCTTCCTACATATTAATGTTAGCCACGTTGTCATATTTAAATATTACCTTCAGCTTAATAATCTGATAATTAATATCATCAGCGTAGTGCATTTGTCTGTGAATTCTTGCTTCAGCTTCACGCATTTAAAACATGTACTATCATGATTCATATGGACTAATTGAGAACAAACAATTATTTGTAGCAAAATAATTTTGTACTTGAGTAATCATCATGTTTTGATTGGCAAGTTAGGAATCAATATGAAATGGAACCATAATTGCATGCTTTTGGCCAAAACTACCGAACCATTGATGTATATGTCTTGGAGTTGGATTTGATTTGGTTAGTTATGGTGGAAAATTTGGCAATGTGACGTCACTGTTTTTGTTTTATGTGTTTTTATCTTATGGCCTATTTGTTTTGGATTTTTTTTAAAAAAAAAAATCTATTGTCTTAATAGAAAAATCACTTTTATGATTTTTATAATGTTTGTTTCAGATTTTTTTAAAATTATTTTGTTAAAAGAATTATTTTTAGCTTCAAAACGAAAAACTATTCTTAGAGTCCGTTTATTATAACTTTTTTAAGGAAAAAGATCACTTTTTTAAATAAAATAATCACTTTTAAGAGTTTTACATGCGTTTGTTACAGCTTTTAAAAAAAAATCAGAATCCAAAAAAAAAATCTAATTTTGATTTTTTTAGAAGCTTTTTAACGGCAGCAAAAAATAGATTTTTTTTAGAGGAGAGAGAAAATTAAATTTGAAAAGATTGAACTAATTTTGTAACAAAAAAGTCCCCTTTATATAGATGTATCAAACTAATTATGTAACAAACTAGATTATTTATTAAAAAAAAGTGATTTTTACTGCGATAAACAAACACAAAATAGATTTTGATTTTTAATAAAATCTCTAAAAAATAATCTCTAAGTTATATAACGTCAAATCACTTTTATTTTAATCTATAACAAACGAGTCCTTAATAGCTTTTTTAAAATCTATTTTTTCTCTAAAAACAGGAAACTCAAGTGTAAGAACTCAAATCTTTAAAACAAGAAAAAAAATTATGGTAAACATATAGAAATTATTTGTTTAAAACAAAATCATTTTTTTATTTGAACATGTATATAATTTTCAAAAATCTCTAGAAACATCTCTACATTTTTTTGTATGATTTTCATCATATTGATGACCTCGACTATAGCAAGGCAATGGAAGAATCCTTGTAAACGGAAACTATCATTAAAAGGGAACAAGACCAAACCATAAGATTTTAAAAGCTAACAACAAACAAAAAGTAGGAATTTTTTTTATCAAAAATAAATAAATAAAGTAGGATATGTACATTCAGATTTCACACATATTTATTATACATAAGACCAAAACTGTCTATTGATTAATCAATTTGGCATTGATAATGCCACTATAGCTGACCCACTGCTTATCATAGAGCTCATGACCGAAAGTTTATAGAACTCTCATAGAATAGTGAAGAAATTCACTCACTTTCACCCTTCTTATTTTATCCCTCGTTTATTTGTTCAAAATCATTCATATGCTAAACAATACATAGTATATTAAAACCTTCAAAAAATAAAATTTATTTTCCATTTGCATTACTAACATTTTTCATTGTCGTGAATGTGTCCAAATCTTGTGTCTAAACTTTTGTAACCACACCAGATCTTCTCCTCCACTCTAGTCTTTGGACATCACCCTCATCATCATGTTCCCTACATTAATATTAATGTTAGCCACGTTGCCATATTTAAATATTAGCTTCACCTTAATATGTTGATAACAATTTTGTCTTTAAAAAAAAACTGTCTTTAAATTCTTGCTTCCGCTTCACGTTTTTAAACTTGTATCATGAGTGTATGGACTAACAAAGAACCAGCAAGTTAGGGACACATCTAATCATACCAGGTGTTGGCATTAGAGCTGTCAATTTATGGGGCCTTGAGAATTTAGGCCCCAACTTATGTATCAATGGGCATAAAATAGTAAAAGATAATGAGCCCCATTTTTTATAAGTTCCAAAATAGCAAGTCCCACATATGAAGTGCCCCTAAAATTGGTCCCCTTATAATTTTTTTACTGCAAGTTTCTTTTCTGTGCAACATTTTTTACGGAAAAAGTCCTGAGATTTTCGAATTATACAACAATTTTGGTTAAATAAAGTTATGACAGTACCACCAAGCAGTATGTTATGAGCAACACTTATTATTTGTAACGAAGTCTGTAACAGTTAACGTTACTACAGGATGATTTGAGAGGAAATAATAGATTCACTTTTATGCTTCAACAGTTCACAGCTTTTTCTAAACCATCTAAAAGTTGTTATAAAAGTATAACTTCCAACACTATAATTATTAGAACAGATTTAGACACAACTGCATATCAAGCCATTTTGATGATCTACTCTATACACTGAGAACACAAATAGCAAAACTTTTTAACATTCAGATACTGACCAAAAAAGATGACATTCCATCCGATGATGTTCTGCCTTGAGTGTCTATGAATTCTCAGAGACGAACAAAGCTCTCTCTCATCGCCAGCGACCCCACTTTGGTGGGCGGCGGTTTCCGGACATTTTCCGGCGACTAGTGGCGGAGCTCCGGTGGTGACTGGTGGCTGGTTTTTTTTTAAAAATTATTGGCTAAACTACAGTTTTGACCCCTAAGTTTGTCAATGTTGCGATTTTGACCCCCTAATAACTTCAAATATTCACACAATTACCCTCGACTCCACTTCAATCTTCTTTCTCATCTTCTCTCAAAAGCCTCTCGCCAGAACATGTTCTCTTATTTTCTCAATCATCTCGCTTAATCTCAACGCTTAACGCCTCACTAATCATTAATCCAACTACCTTTTTCAATTCTTGCAGCAAGCACCGTGAAATTTAGAAGTTTGATGATTGCGAAGCCGGTTCGAAGTGGCATGAATCAGTTTAGATCATTGCAAGCAAAAGGACTAATATTGATAAGCGTGAATACAGCAGGGTTGAAGGGTTGGATAAGAGCAAAAGGACTAGATCATATAAAGAAATCTGGGTTGGATGAATTTTGTGGGTGTTGAAGGGTTAAAGATGAACTCATGTTTTTTTTTTTTTTTCCTTTTTTAATTTTTTTAATTTTTCAATTTCTTTTTTAATTTATTTCATTTAAAAAATGATTATGTAGATTTTTTTATTTTTTAAATTTAGTAATTACACACGTGGCATGCCACTTTACATTGACTTGGTCAAAATTGGCCAAAAGGTCACTATTGCAAAGGGGCTAAATCTTAGGGATCAAAATTTTCATTTTTTTTTTAGAGGTCAAAATCGCAACATTGACAAACTTAGGCGCCCAAAATTGTAGTTTAACCTAAATTATTCTAGCAAATAAAACAATAAAACAATAAAAAGAATTATGCTCTTTACTCAAACGGTTTTGCTCATTCCCAAAATGAATGACCAAAATATCCCCTACGCATGTTAACTCACGTTACATGGGTTAACTCATGTTGGTGTTAAATTTGCGTGAGTTAACTCACGCAGCGTGACTTAAATCACGCGAAAAAATACACACTAAAATCCAGCGTGAGTTAATTCACGCTGGTTTTGTTTCGTCCATTATCCAATTTTTTCACACACCTTTTGGACTTGTAATAAAATGAACTTGTTTTGGTATTTAATTTGAGCTGCCCAAAAGTTGACAAGTGTTTGTAGTGGATGGATGACATTGAAGTTGGAGGTGTCCTCTAGCATTCATTTGCATGCACGTGTTCAGTATCCTTAGCCTATCAATGTGTGAAAAAATTGGATAATGGATGAAACAAATCCAGCGTAAGTTAACTCACATTGGATTTTAGTGTGTTTTTATGCATGACTTAAGTCACGCAGCGTGAGTTAACTCACACAAATTTAACATTAGCGTGAGTTAACATGCGTAGGGGTATTTTGATCATTTACTTTGGGAATGAGCAAAACCGTTTAAGTAAAGAGCAGAATTTCAATAAAAATGGGGCTAGGGCCTAATATCCACTCATTATAGATGGGGCCAAGAAATTGGAGCTTTGAATGGGGTTTAATAATTGGGGCCTTTCAATTTAGGGTTTTTTTGACAACTCTAGTTGGCATCAAGAGCTTGAAGTTAAATTAATATGAACTAGAAACCATGATATATCTTGGATTTTATTTGGTTAGTTATGGTGGGAAATTGGGCAATGTGGCATCACATTATTTGGTTAATGTGTTTTGGTCGTATGTAGTTTCCAGAATAACTTTTTGTGATTTGAATGGGCATAGAATTTTCGATATGTGGATTGCCTCAAGTATACATTAACCAAAATTATATATTGTTTAAATAATTGTATGTTGGTTGATTTGAAAAAAATGATTTTTTGCTCGGATAAATTTTGATTAACTGACGATGATGATTTGGTAAAGCATAAATGAATGCGAAAAATTGATTGGGAAGAGTTTGTATGATTGTTGTGGTTTGTTTGTAATTATTTGTTATATAAGTGGATTTTACAACCATCAAATCATACAACTTGCGTCCGAACAACTCAATGTTTTAAAAGATGTCGCATCTACCGTTTTGGTAAACCAAATGTATTTTCCGGATACAATTGTGAATGCTAATCTTTTTGGGATTTATGAGACACGTTGCATCTAGTTAAACAATTTTATTATTTTGATCGTAAATAAAAATGTTTTCTATTTTCTTATCATTGCTTTTTGCAACTAATACTTTATTTTGAAAAAAGAAAATCTATGTAATAAAACATACCGTAATATTTTGGATTTGGTATCAGAATGTATGAGAATAACCATTTTGATGTAGTTATTATTTTTTAGGAGGCATTTCAATATAATTATTGATTAGTTAGGTTGGTTGTATTTAATAAATAACTTCAATTGTAGTTTATAGTAAAAATTACGAACTTTTTAATGGCAATTCAGTGCAAATGATGTCTCTAAAATTGAAGACTAAAAAATAATATTTTAAAATGAATTTATTTCAATTGGAAATTACTTACGATAAACAACAACTTCGATTGTAGTTTATTGAAATCACTTACAAATGTCCAAAAAATTTATAAACTATACATTCACTTTTCATTTCATTTCATTTCACAACTAGTAGTAGTAATATTGAGACTCAAAAACACTACAAATTTGTAGGGAAAACGGAAAAGGGGTTTAGATTTTTGCATTGGATATTTGAGCATTCTAAAATAAGCAATTATTTTTAAAAAAAGTTAAATATTTTGATTTTCAATGCATTGAATACACATATTTTTATAAATACATACCACTTATGGTCCTTAAAGAATGTTCCGGAGACACTCGTTGACATTTTTCATAATTCAAGGATTTATAGAATAATTAAACTCTGTTTATTTATTTATTTTTTTGTGTAAAATGATCTATCTATGTAATTCAAAGGATCTAATTAGTTAACGAGACATAGCACTGCGTCACGCCACATTTATGTAATACTGCCACTCTGCGAGCTGGCGAGCCAGTAACCTGGACATGAAAATGGGTCGCTCATTTTCTCACCACTCCTCATTTCCTAGTCCCAGTACTATATAACAACAATCCCCTTCCCTCATTTCCTTCGTATAGAAAAACAACACACCCATAAAAATTCAATCTTTTTCTTTCAAACAACAAAACTCAAGTTTATCATTTACTCAAACAAGACGCAAAATTAAAACACAACACACACACACACTTGATTCTACTTCCTTCTCAATCTCAATAACATAGCAAACAACAAATACGATTTATTCATCTTTTTATCATTTATTCAAATGTACATTCACTTCATTCGAGTTCATTACACAACACACGATTCATATCTTTTGGAAGATCAAGATGATTAAGAAAATAAAAAAGATCGCCAAATGTAAATTTGATCTATTGGGAGAAACTCAAGGAGGTTAGGTATCTCACCTATTTGATACACGTGATAGCAGGCAGGTACACTTGTTGGGTAGAATATCCTCTGGTTGTGGAGAAATTGTTGGAAAAGCATCATTTTCTATACTTCGTCCATATCTTCTTTATTAGCATCGAGTATCTTTATTGCTACTTTGTTGTTTCTACGACGTTTTCTCTACCTCAGTGTGGCCCTGTTGAGTTTGCTTTGGTGATGGTGTTCAACGGAATAACTTCTCGTAACTAAGTTTGTTTTGTTACTGAAGACCGTGCTATTAAGATAGATGGTTTCGGCCGGTATTCTCTTGTTGTACACACTGTTGAAAAAACGGGAAAACAACTAAAGAGAATAATAGTGACAACAATAGAGAGAGGATAAGAATATCACGCTATGGCTCCATATAATAGTTGGTACGTTAGTTACACTATAGAGTATCGGTTGATCTCAAACAAATGATGGAAAAGCTTAATTTTCTAATAACAAACCTTCATTCACTCTTTGAAACCTTTCTAACCAATTGATTATAAAAAAAATAAAAAAAAAATGGAACAATGGATGTTCCATTCTCCCACTTTTTTCCCTACACATTCATATACTTCTTCATAATCTAATTCTTAAATAATTTTTTCACTAACTTTTTGTAACTTATTTTTTTAAGCAGACTTTTTTACTATTTTTTTGTAACTTCTAAAAGATAGACAAGAAAAACAACATGTAAACTATAAATGGGAAAGAAGTGTTTGAACTTAAATATAAAATTATATGATTTTTTTTTTTGTGGTGGTTGAGATTTGAACCTCGGACGTTGCATATATTATGCATTGTTCTTGTTAACTGAGCAAAACTCACGAGAAGAAGAAAAAAAAATTTGTTTGAGAGTAGAGAATAAATGTTTTAAATAAAAATACAAAAGAAACAACTACACAATATATATTTTTTTTTTGATAAAAAATACATGATCAACGAAGCACTACAGCACTAAACAGATGTTTTAACATCTTGAGCTTCATGCAATTTTGTCTTCCATTTGCTTTTTACATTTTCCTCCAAACATCACATATACTATACCAACAACTTCATGCAATTTTGGTTTCCTTTCTCCCATGATCCACAAGCCTTTTTATTGTACGTTATTTGTCCAGTTAATAATATAAGGGCTCCCTTTTCCGTGCAAATAGTTGAAGAAAAATATTGGACACTTTCATAAATGTATAGAGATAAGAGTCATAGATATGATAGTGTAATAGAAAGAGAGACAGTGGAAAATAAGGTGTTGAATGAGTAAAAAAAATTAAGATGTCTAAATATCATTGATGATAATTGAAATGAAGGGAATGGATTGAAATTAAAAAGACATAAAATGCCCTACTTTTTGTATTACTCCTTTAAAACTTGTATCATATGGATTAATTGAGAAAATACAGTTATGTGTAGCTAAATCATTTGGTCTCACCTAATACCAAGGTAATGAAAGTTCTATACTCTCATTGGAGAGAAGAAATTCACTTGCTTTCACCTTTCTTATTTTTATCCCTCATTTGTTTGTTCAAAACAAATCACATGTTAAATATTTTATATTGAAATGATATAAAATAAAATGTAATCATCAAATAATATTGTCAGTGGTCATCATCACACTTCAATACTGATCATGTAACATGTAAGAACTAATTATTGCAGGTTCGATCCTCGACACCCAAATTCGCCAAAAAAATAAATATTATTGGTGTATAACTGGAGTGGAAGAGATAAGGTGACGTAATTTGGAATCTTTCCAAACATTTTCCATTAAAAAAATTGTATTGTTAGTTATGCTGACTTGGTTCGACTGCAAAGCTTATCAAATTAGGCTCTTGAATTACAATGATCCATTCCATAATTTATCGTGCTGATCAAGGCTATTTTAAGCACTATTATGTACGTACAATTTCTGCAGTATATTAGATTTCAATTTGTCTGAAAAAGTATTCACGGGAGGTAATATAATTAGTAAATAGACAATTACCCCCCTGAAATTATAAGTTTCGTTAATTACCCCCTTAAAATTAACAAAACTTATTGTTTGTTATATGAAATGTTTCAAGAAGCTGCCATAGAGCAGCTCATGAGGCAGTAAGATGCTTCTAAAAAAATAGTAAATATAGCTTCTTAATATACACAACAAAGATAGATGTTTTAATGGGAAATGCATTTGGTGCAATAACTACATGATATAACATTAATTGTGATATGCTATAAGGCAAATAAGACATCAATACAGGGATAATAGGATATTATATATATATATGCTATAACAGTAACTGTGAGTAATGACCTTTGTACCATATATGTATAGAAAAGAACTTAGTAATAGCCTCTGTAACATATATATGAGTAATGGCTTTGTTCCTTATTATTTAGTGATTCTATATAGTTTACTCCGGTCATTTTATATTATTTAGTGATTCTTTTTTGAACAAGTATTATTATCTAGTGATTCTATATAGCAAGTCTTTCTATATTATTTAGTCTTGGATGTTCACAGTTATCATTTGATTATTTTCCTTTCATTTTCTTGGATAAATATATATTTGCATCTATACAAATATGTATTTTAATTAATTTAAGAAATGACAAGAATTGTGCTACTTGGTTTCCTCTACCTGTGTAAAAACTAATGCAGACGATTTTTATTTTGGTTCTCAACTGATTTTCATTTTCTTGCATTATTTAGATCTTTTTGCGAATTTTTAGGGTGAATTGCAAATGATTTTTCTTGCATTATTAAGACCTTTTTGCGAATTTTTAGTGTGAAATTTGGATTGTAATATTGTAGAGTTTAAATTATTAAAGTTAACGGTTAATTGTTTGCCTTTAATATCTTTTGAGAAAGATAAGAAAAAATATAT
>Ga0228710_1009462_pt1 | contig 13499 bp, 6 predicted proteins | sample MedpolnodulmetaG_FD_177995 | JGI IMG/M metagenome (GOLD analysis project Ga0228710, IMG submission 177995) | Root nodule microbial communities from Medicago polymorpha collected in Santa Monica, California, United States - pink nodules | ecosystem: Host-associated > Plants > Roots > Nodule...
GCAAAGGTAAAAAAAAAAAAAAACATAAACTACACATGTGATGTGTAGATTTTTTACCACATAAAGACTAGCATGGTTTTAATATCTTTGTCTGAAATTCTGATTTTTCCTTTTTGTTGTAACCAACAACCAACCATGCATTCTTATTTAATTTTAGAACTCAGGGAATAAGTCCCTGAAAAATAAAAAAATAATTATTTTTTATAAAAAAATAATAATCTTACTTTTTCTGTTGAGTATTTAATATTGCCTTTCTTTTATGCTATGAGTAGAAATAGAAATTGCCAAGTGAGGAATGCATTAAATGGGTTGGGTCACAAGCCAAACACTAAATTAGGTCACTCAAGCCCATGCCTATCAGTACTTATGTTTAGCCATGGTAACCTATTTTGTGACAAATACTTTAATTTTTTTTGAAAGGTTGTGACAAATACTGAAAATGTTACATATATTGATGATAAAAATTGTGTAATTTGATTTGTCTTTAATTTTTTGTTTATTTTTATTTAATAAAAAGATCATGTGTTTCTAGTCTCAAATTGATTTTTTTTCACTCATTGTAATTAGGATCGTTTAGCTCCATTAGACGTCTCAAGGTATCATAGTGCTTATAGACCTTTGAGACATTTGAGTTATATGACTGACATTTGAGTTGGTTCATAGCGGCACACTATTTATCTTTTTTTAGAGGAATGATATATCTTTTAAATCATCGACTCTTGGAGTCGAATTCAGATTATTTTTCTAAAGAAGAGTCATGTTATCTACTATTTTAACATCATATATGTAGTCCTTGTTAATTCTTCTAATGATACTTAAACACAAAATTCTATATTTTTAGATAAGTTTTAAAAAAATAATTTAGAAAATATTTTTTTATAAAAAATATATAATTTGCATAAAATAATAGTAAAAGAGTTTCACATATGCATCAAATACTTATATGTAGATATCTGTGAATTTTTTTTAGAATTTTATATAACAAAGTGACATAAATAATATAGTAAAATGTAAAACATTTTTACACTCATAATTTATACCAAAAGAATCTTTTTTTTAAAAATGTATTGTATTATTTGACCTACTTAGTTTACTAATTTTCCATTATATAAAAGAAACTCCACTAACCGGCAAGCCTGATATGGACAAACACTACCAATTAATTTGACATCATGATGTGTTTTATTTAATTTGTATAAACTAATATAGCCTTTAAAGAAAAACTAACAGAATAAAAAAATAGATTAGTTGGCAAATCATCGATCAGAAATGTTTTGAAAAAAATCATTGAAGAAGATGATGGTGATGTAAATCAACCAGCAATACAAAAACATTTTCTTATTTTTTTATTTCCCATAATTACTAGTGGTATTAAGTCATAATTCATTAATTAATTAAAAACACTAATGCCGAGAATCGCGGTTATGCAAGATTTCTATGTTAAATCAAAAATCTATTTTTATCGTTTTCCATACAAATCGTATCTCCGAAGATTCATGATTAATTAACTCCAGTATATAAATCTCACAATAAATGTTGCTTTGTAGATAATCAAAATACAGCTAAGTATAAAAAGACAAGTTACAAAGTTTCAACATTTAAAAATATTTGAACAAGATTTTTAAATTCACGGGTTCCATGTTGATTGGAACGTACATAATTGAATGATCAATTATAATAATTTATAACAAAAGACGTAAGAAAAGTAAATATAAAAAAGGGTTTTGTTAGAAGCTATCTAAGAAGGTGTTTTTTAGCAATCCACACCTCAAGGTGTGATTTCCACTTTTTAGTTATAACTTTGCTAAAAGACACCTTCATAAAAATTAGTTGATATCTTCTAATAAATATTCATAGAATAATTTACTAAAAAACATTTTCATAAAATGTATCTTCTACCAAAACTCTGTAAAAAAAAATAAAATATTATGATATTTTAATGAAACAAGTCTTGTTGAAGTGATTATCAACGTGTCATAACCCATGTGCAACGTTGCTTTAACTTTCTAGTTGTGTACTTTGGTATATGGTCATGAATAGTAACAGAACATGTTCACAGTTGCATTGAGACCGTCCATGATAAAAGATGAGACCCACATCACAGAGGTAGCAGTGAACCTACCTATGAATCTTAATTGTTTCAGAGATTGGTTAAATTTGTGGAAGGTCAGTAACTTCTTTTTAATGTTTAAAATACAAGTAAAAATAATTACAATGTTTGGTTCAACTTTTATAAGAATTGATTTTGAATGAATTAATTATGTAAAATTGATTATGGATAAAAGTTAGTTGAATGAAAAATAATTTTATATTTAAATATATTTATATAAAAGTGGGCTTAACAATAAACTTAAGATTAAAATCAATTGTAAAAATCAAAAGCTGCAATGTAGTTTCATGTAGAATAAATTATAAAATAAAAAACAATTATATTTTAAATTATCAAAACATGATAAAATCAATTCCGGGACCTCTAGATTAACTTTCAACCCTCTAAAATTAAAATAAAACACATGCTATGCTTGATTGTTTAAAAATAGTAAGTATCTTTTTAGTTTTACGGTAATAAAAATTTATTTAAAATAAATTAATTGATAAAAAAATTATTTAAATTATTTGTATACGAAATGATTTATATTTAAATATTTTTATATAAATTTAATCCAAACAATAAATTTTAATGAATAATTCACGTATGGATCTAAAAAAATATTGGATCTACCACTTTTCAATATTTCTATATTTATTTATTTAACCAATGAATTAAACACACTTTAACATTTTGTTTAATACTCTATATGGCGTAAATATTGGAAATATTTCTGTTGTTTTTGTTTCCGTATGTATGATAGTCAAAACTTAAGAATTATCTCGATTTACTCGACAAGATTTTGTGTAATTTTGATTCCTTGGTTTCCAACACCCCTGTGCTGCTGTGGAATTGTACTTCAAACATAGTAAGAGTGAGAAGCTGCATGAAGAAAGGGAGACACGTGAAACTATTCTTTGATTTAAAAATAATTTAAATAAGCATTTCATCTATCTCCCCTCAAAGAAATAAAAGTATTTCATCTATTCTGAAATAATAAGCACAGTATTGTTTGAGATTTTTTAACTAAATCAAAAAAGTAAATGAATTAATAACTATGACAATTTTGAAATATTGTCTTTATTTGTTTATCAACCGACGTTATTTATTAGAATAATGTTTGGTTGTTGTCATTGTTTGTTTGTTAACAATTCCTATAAGAGAAAAATCATTTTTATTGTCTTTGATTGTTGTATTGGCTTCATTTTGTTAAAACAAGTTTTTCTGGCAAGATGTTGTATTAGATGTCCTAGATATGTAGTACGACATCATTCGTTTTTGTTTTTTTTTGAAAGAATGTAGTACGACATCATTCATATGAAGTTGTATTGTATTTCGGTGTACTTGGAGTAATGTATTTTCATGTATGATCTAAGAAGATTTGATTGAAAATTTGATTTGTGTTACTTATGCTCCAAGAAGGGTGTGGTTTTAGAAGCTTGCTTATGTCGGTTTAATGCTGCCATATATTTGAAGTGTATTTCAAAAATATATTTGGGAAAAATATATTTTGCTTCTAGAGGATTGTAGCTGAAATTGTTTAGCATGTGTGAAGAAAAGTTCATTCAGAACCATGGCTATATAAGGAGACTTAGACCTGCTCTCCATTCACCAAATCAAGATTACAAGAATTGAGTCATTAGAGTTTCGTTGTTAAGCTTTGTGCTTTACTTTATATATCTCTCTTTTGTCGCCATTAAATGTAAAAAGGCTAGGAGTTGGTTTGTTTAGTTGAGTTCAGTGGCAGAGCTAGGAATATTGTAAGGCTCGAGCAAAAAAAAATTGCAACACATTTATAGGGGTGTACATAAGAAATTGCAAGCAAATAATAAAAAATGTAAAGAAATTGCCCAATTTATAGGGGTTTATATAAGAAATTCATAGGGATTTACACCAGAAATTGCAAACAATTTGGCCCGAAGCCCGGGCGAGTGCCCGGGGTCGCTAGGCCATAGTACCGCCACTGGTTGAGTTGTTATTTGTATACCACTCGTGCTTTTAGCAAGAGTTGGTTTGTGTTTGGATTTGTTCTCCTAATATTATTGTAATTGTGATTGAGTCAATCACTAGGGATGGTGTTGAGAGAAAGTGAGAGGTATCTCATATTTAAGGGGAGCCCTAGATATAAATTCACGAGTAGTATTAGGTGAAAAGACAGTGAACAAGGGTTGTTCACATAAGACTAGGAACTTATACTATTGAGAGTGGATTTCCTTTTTTGTCATGGATTCCTCCAGATGCAGGTGACGTTGCACCGAACTGGGTTAAATAATCTCTTGTGTTCTTCTTTATCACACTTTATATTATTTATGTCTATTGATTGTTGTGCTGCATTGTCGTACTTGTTGTCCAGGGCATCACATTTGTTAAACTTGTTGTCTAGAACATCAGGTAGAACATATGTCCAACGAGTACTAGAATTACAATTTTGATTGCTTCAAAGATTGTTAAATTTATGGAAGGGTCATTAACTTCTTTTACAATAATAAAAAGCCTAGAAATTATTATGTGACTGACATTTCATTATTGTTGGTCCATATGACGATAACAATGTGAATCTAGAGGAGGCTGAATAGATTTTCTCTTCAAATTTTGATGCGGAAACGTGGTTTGATAAAATTGTTTGCATATACAATTGACTATTGGAAATGATACAATTACTTCTAAGGATAACTAATTAATAATGATAATATGGTACTTCAATTTTAAACAAGTGACTGAAAATTCAATTAATATTACTCAATCAAACTCAAATACACAAGTTAATTACAATCTCAAAGCCAATCTCAAATTAAACATAAACTTCAAATTATAAGCTAGCAAAAGGAACAAAAAGATTTAATCGATGATGAATTGACTCACTAGATAATGTCAACTATGAGAATTCTCAATTAGGTTTACAAAAGATTCTTAGAAAATCAAGTTCTAAATTATTCAATCACTTAACAAATGTATTTATTAAGCTAATCAACACACATCTTATATCAAATTATAAACTACAATCTTTCATCATCATGTTGTTGAAATTACATAATCAATTACAAAGATTCATTCCATTTACGAATTCAATCGATCCTAGATTTTCTATGCTAAGTAACCACTCCAAAACCTCCAATGTTAAAATCTCCTTAAAATTGCATCTTCCAAAGCCTTCGAATTTCAAGCAATCATGCACTCCTTAGATCTTTGAAGGTGAGAAAAACACATAAGAAGGGGGACGTTGAATTGTGTAAGGTTTTTTGTGGTTTTCTTTTTCTTTGGTTTAACAGCTTGATCAGAAATTGAGGTACACCGATTCTGATGCAGAGTCTGAGTGCAGCGGATAAGGTACAGAACACAAAGATATATATAGGGGGAGAGAGAGAGAGAGAGCAGACACACAAAATTTTTATATTGGTTTTGTAATACCCAAGGATGACGAGGGAGGGGAGTGCTCGCCAGTGCACGAGACATGACAATGTGCGGCTCCCGACAACTTCTAGAGGAACCGAATCACATCAGAATGAGAGGGGTCCTATGGCCATGCAGGTATGGGATTGCATGGTTAAAGGAAGAATTATAAGAATTGTTTGGTACTACCTATATCAACAAGATGCATCTTCTTTTTAGTAGTTTATTCCATAAGAACTCCACAGTTAAGTGTGCTTAACTTGGAGGAATTTTGGGATGAGTGACCTTCTGGGAAGTTTCCCAGAAAGCGTGCGATTGAGGACAAAACACGCTGAAATAACTCGTGTTGATTTGTGGGGTCAGCCGGCAATCCTAAAAGCAGTCTGAGATGTTACAGGTTCCTCTTACAATCCAAGAGTAGTTTAGTCCCCTTGCACTTCCAAGGGATTTCACTATAATCACATAGGATTAAAAATTGCTCCATGACACACCAAGAGACTTCTCTTTGCTCAAGCACAACATCAAGATACTTCTATGCTTTATGGCACTGCCTAAACACTTTTGCTCAAGGACAACTCCAAGAGACTTCCCCTTTGCTTAAGCACAACTGCTTAAGACTTCCCCTTGCTCAATCACAACTGATTAAGACTCCTAGGTGATCAAGATTTCACCAAGAGACTTATATACTCAAGCATGCAGACGAGAGACTTTCTAAAATGTTTTCCCCAACTGCAAACAAGTTAATTTGTTCTTACACTATATTTAACAATGATAGTGTAAACTGAACAAATGAACATACTCCTTAGGATTGCTAAGATACAACTTGAAAATAAATCCTAAGTGTTTTGCGCTATTAGATTTGACAGAGTAATGGTACAGTAAAATAACAGAGTCTTGTTACTTCTTCAGGTATTCAGCTCCTTTTATAGGCAGAGATTTGAGAGATGTTGGAGAAAAGTGCCAGTGTAAATAGAGTCGTTAAGAAGCTTTGATCAAGAACGTTGGCCCTTTTCCTGATATGAATAATCCCGTTGAAAAGTCCTTTGAATTTCCTTTGCTGAAAGAAGAGTTATATGTTGCTCTCTTCATTCTTGATGTCCTTTGTCTGGTTGCACACGTAGACAAAAGAAGACAAAAGCATTGCTCTATCATATACCATGATAGAGACAACTCATAAAATAAGACAAAAGCTTATATGGATTCTGGGTCCCTCATATCCAAGTAGCCAGTCAGATTTTGCGTCTGATGTCCTTCATAGAATCTGTTGAGAACACTCTCCAGCTTCCGTGAGGCATCCTTCGTATGAGGACGTTGACTTCTAGTTGACCTTCCTCTAGGTGTTATACCATAGTCTTTTAAGTTTCTCAATCTCTTTCTGATGCTCTTCATAAGTCCTTGCTTCATGATAAGTAGATCCTGCACACTTGAACATTTGTTAGTATTCTAATTGTTCTTCAATACTTTGTTTGTATGAACCATTCTTGTTCTAACAATCTTCAATGAGAGAAAAACACCTACTTTTGCTTTATCTTTAAATGTGAATAATACCTACTTTTGCTTTTGATCTTTGATGCCTTACGAAGATCCTTGAGATAAACCAATCCTTACAATATCCTATAACACCCTAGCTATTAACCTAGATCTCAAATCCTACAAATGTTCTATGAAAAGTTTTTAATCAAAACAGTTTGTAGAAAAAGAGATAGAAAACCTTGAGAGAGTGTTAGTAAAAATGTTTCAATGATGAGAAAATGAGTAGAGACAAGTATATATCGTTGAGAGAGATAGGAACAAGTTTGGTCCAAAATGAAACTGAAATAGTAAATGAGATTCGAATCAAGATTTTAATGATACAAATCAACATTGGAAAATTCGAAATCTGGGTAACGATCAAGAATGATTTGTTACCCATGAACTCTGATTTGAATCATTGATGCCCAGATGAAGATTGATTCGAAGCACTGATAATTTAATTAGATTCATCAATTCCAGAGAAAAATTGGATCAAAATGATTCATCTAATTTTTCTTTCTGTAAAGGTTGATCTTAATCACTTTGATTCGATTCATTTTTTTTTCTTTTTACAAAAAATAATTTGATTAATTCAAAAGAGTTAATTGGTAAAAGTTTATTCAAGTAAAATGTTTGAAAAAGGGGATTTTGAGGAGCATTCTTACAAAAAAATTCCTAGCTTTTTCAGCTAAGTTTTTATGCATGATCTAAAACCACCTTTTAGATACATCACAAGGACAATTTACCCAGAGCGAAAGGGTGCTTTGCAAAAACTAAGCTTCATAAACAGACATCAACAAAATCTATTTAAAAAAGCTTAATCAAACTAGGGAGCAACTGTAACAGCCTGTTTTTCGCTAGGATTATTTTACTTAATTATTACATGTGTTCATATGTGCTTAATTGCTTATGTGTGTATTTGATTTGGGATTAGTAGGTTTTTAGCGTAGAAGAGTATTTTAGTCATTTCAAGACTAAGAGTATTTTGGTCATTTGGTGAGTAAGGGTAAATTAGTAAGTTTGTTGGGAAGGTTATTTTTGGTGTTTTAGTGAGAATAATTATTTTTGCGAAGTTACTAGTGAGTTGAGGTAACTATTTCGAGATGGTAATTATTCGATATTTTAGCGAGTTAGTGATTAGTATGTTTTTAGAATTTATTAGTAAGAGTTTAGGCCCATTGTGAATATTAGAAACCTATCCCATTGGAGAGTAGTATATATACTTAACTCATGAAGGAAAATTTCTAACATTTCATTCTCAGAACAATAAATAGAGTGGCTAGAGAGAGAAAGTGGGAAGATGGAGAGAACAATAGAGGAATAGAAGAGGAAGAACTTGGAGAAAAGGAAAGCTAAAGCTAGGAAGCTAGAAGGGAAGAGTGAAGCCATAGCTAGAGGATTTTGAAGCTTTGAGGTCAGGAGGATAGTCATATTTCATAAAATAAGTTATAATATTCTTTTTCCACTTATGGGTCATAAGTGCATTTGTGTGAATTATGATTTTAAATGTTAAATTCCGTGCTCCTGATTAAGTGGTGATTTGGGTATGCTAAATTTGTTGGAAACTTGTTGTTGATGCTTAAATTTCATTATGGATATGTGTAGAAGTGATTACTTAAGATTTTTAGCTTAATTTGATGAAAATGGTGTTGTTGTTGTTGTTGACTTCTAATGAATACATGATTATTGCTATGAATGTTGTTCGATATATGTTGGTCATGATAATTCATGAATTGGGTGTTGATAAATGTGTTGTTGTGGTTAAGTTGTTGTGTTTTTATGACTTTTGTGAAAATGGGTCATAAGAGGAGAAATTTGATTTTGATGAATTTGAATGAATTAATGGAGTTATGATGAATTGGATTAGTAAGAATTTCTGTTTTTAATCAATGTGTTTTAGTGAGAATTCGTTTGGGAGAAAATTAGGTTTTTAAGTTAAAAGTCGTTTTAAACACTTTTACAAAATAAATCATTTTGAGTGATTTGAATTAAGTTGTTTTAGGATAGAAAACTATATTTTGGAGTGAGTATCGTCTGTTTAAGTCTTTGGAATGAATTCAGTGAAATCGAAATCGAAAACGGATCGAAAATCTGACTTTTCCCGCGCGAGAACGACTCGAAAACGTGATGTTTTGCTGATAGAGAAAAACACACGGTTTGCATCAGGAAGTGCACAGACCGTGCAATACTTCATGGATCGTGTGCTTTTGCTTGTGCAAAAGTGTACAGACATTGTGATCTCTGGGTGGTCCGGAATGGCGTTTTTCGTACTTTTAAGGTTCCAAATGTATCTCTTTGAGTTCCTAACACCTAAACCTACTTTATTAGAGTTTAAATGAGTTTAACTGAGTGAATTAGCATGGTTTATTTTGAGAAAAGAAAGTGATTTCAAAACATAAAGAAAAGGAGACGAACTTGAGAAATTTTGTGGAACAAAAGAACTTTGTGAAACGAACATGATATGATTGATTAACTTAGATGTTAGATGATATGTAGAGATGTTTTTATGATATTTAAGGACTTGATAACCTATTTTGTTGTGAAAATTAGAAATAGACGATTTTTGGGAAAATAGACGAACTTTGCAAAAATTGAGTTTTATGATTCCATAATTTATTAACAGATTGTATTCATGATAATGTGATGAAATGAGAATGAATCAATGTTGTGTTGGTGTTTAATATGTGGGTGATTATTATTCGTGAAATGTTATCTATTTGTGTATGGTGTGAAACGATGTTTGTTTTCTTGTGGTGATGAATTGATGATGACTCTTTGTTGATTATGACTTGTTGAATTGTGTAGGTGTAAATACTTGATAATTCAAATGATGGTGATTTGGTGAATATATTATATGATGGTGAAAATTGTATAATATAGTTTGGTGATATGTGCATTGTCGAGTCTTTTCTTCAAGTTCATGCATTTCATAGTCATGTTGAGTCTTATGAAGAATGTAAATGGAGATGTACTTTTACATTACTTTGGTAAAGTATTGAAGGTGTAGTTTATGTTAGGTGTACATTCAATACGGTAAAATTATCTTCGAAATCCAGTTGGTACCACATTCATGTAGAAGTGTCTAAAACATTGCATACACTTGGAAGTTGGTGAAATATGTCATGAAAGACTATGTGAATTGGTGATTATGTGTATTGGCAAGCTTTTGTGAATGTTGTAAGTATGTGAAAAGTGAACTTGTATAAGTTGTTTGTTGTCATTGTATGCTTGATAATTAATGTTGATGTGGAAATTTATTGTTGAATGATTTAAAAAAGTGTTTATCGACTAATTGAAAATGAACATATTATTTTACTTTCATTTGATTATATATTATTTGTGGAATATAATCTAACCCCCGGTGGTTGTTTGGTTGACCATCTGCCTATTTGTATGAATGGGTAGACAACTTGTATGATTGATTTGCTTTTCCTTGTAAGTTGCTCGAGGACTAACTTTGAAGCTACCTCTTTTTCTTATGCTCGGGGTCTAGTTTAGTGTTCTGATTAGGATGTCGAACTTATGTTATTTGCTATGTCTTTTGAGACTTGTTGCTCATTTAAACTTTGAGATTTGTCGTTTATTTTGGTGATGAATTATAAGACCTATGACATGGTTGTTGAGGATTTTTTATGTCATTGTGATAATTTTGTATGGTAGTCTTCCGTTGCGAATTTTTATGAAAACCGATAATGCATGTTTTAAGAAAGGAAGGCGTAACATCTAAACTTTTTTGAAATAATTTGCATGATTTATTGCTTGAGGGGTTTAAGGTGTTACAACAACTGTATTCTCCCCCATTTTGATGATGTCAACATAATTTTTTTTTAAAAATAGCTTTTACTTTTAACTCGTTCTAAAAATTAACCACAATTCAAATGCATAAAAACTTACAATATATCCCCCTTTGACAACACAAAAAAGGGAGAAATAATAAGCAAGCATACATGCACAAGCATAGAAACATAGAAATTACTTCAAGCATAGAAAAACAAAGAGTGACATCATAACTTAAGCAATAAGCAAAAACATAATGAGTGAAACGAAACTCAAACACAACGTCACCACAAACATAAAGGAAGGGCAACAAGCATAATGTAAAGACAATACAAAAACAGAATTGATGCAAAGCATCTAGATTGATCAAAATGTCAAGAGAACTAGTAAGATGCATTAATAGAATCTAAACACTAAAGTTGTCATATGGGTTTTGGTTAGAGGTGGATTGGGCGCCATGCACATTGAGGGTGAATTAAAACTCTCACGAGACAGGTTGAAGGTAGTGGCATTCTCCCATCTCTAAATTGAGGCTTGCATCTTGCCAAATCGAGCATTTTGTTCATCAAAGCGTTCACCCATGCATAAACACATTTATTTAAGAGTGTACATGACTTCAGTTATCCCCACAACAGGTTCAAGAGGCTCATACTCGTAATCAGAATCATAAATTTGAATACTAAGAGTTCATATCGATATGAAACCATAGGTTTGGGTCTTAAAAATGCATATACAAATTAATCAAAGGGACGAAAAATGACGTGAAAAAAATGGACGAAATTGTTACCATAATATCAAGTTAATGGATAATGAGAGTAAATTTGCCTTGATTTTATTATCAAAAAACTAATTAGAACCAATTTAAACGACAAAACCAATTTCAATTGACATAATTCAAAAATTTCAAAATAAACTTAGTGCTTGAAATCATATTGTCTCTTTTTACAATGACATCAAACACATTAAGTGTATGTTTGATTCAATTTCCAGAGGTGTCAAAATCAATTCTTGTGATGTAGAATTTATTTTGACATGTTTGGTTGCTTTCAAATGTCGTTGATTTAACCTCCGTAAATGGTTTTGCTTGAATCTAGGATCCATAGTTTTTGATTCTAGAATGATTTATACACTTAAGATTATATTTCAACTCACTTTCACATGAAAGTATTCTAACATAAATCACTTTACCTACAACTTAATCTTAGCCAAAATCAATTTTACATATGTTTGCTTTCACGTGAAAGACCATATGCGAGGTTTAACCATTATAACGTGCGTAGGAAATCTAAATATTTGTGTCAACAACCATTGGTTATTTAATAATATAATTTCTAAATGACATTTTGACACATACCTACTATTTTGTATAATTATGTAGCCATAGCCCTGACAATCTAGGGATTTCTGATTATAGTGACAACTTAGAGCATCCACATCCATGCCACCCAGTTTTGTTGTATAAATGGACCTCACGTAATATATTGTATTACTTCAAAATTCCCAATTATTTAAACTACTCAACTATATTTTCTAAATATTCATACCATTTATTTAAAACTCTAAAGTAGGTCCCACTAGTTTCATAATATACTCTAAATTTATTATCACACAGCTTTTCAGATTATTTTTTAATCAATTAAACTCATAAAGTATTATTAAAAAACTAAATAAGAGAGAATGATAGGTAATGGCACTGTGGCCATTGTTAGATACGTGGTAAAGAATTTCAACCCAAAACATCTCAATTAGTGGTGTATATAATAACAATAGTAGCTCCCAATGTAAATGATATTGTCAATATTTATGCTCTTATGCGCCTGCATATTCCTTAGTATGATGACGTAGACTTAGCCTGAGAACCTTGGGAGTTTTGATTATGCAAAGAGATTTTGTTCCCAAACACTCATGAAGTAAAACCGCAAGTGCACGATTCTACCGAAGTATTAAAAAGAGTATCGTTCCGACAGGGAGTTATGATTTCAATTAACTTTTGATAATGATTAGATGAAAGTTTCAAAGGTTAAAAAGTTTGGATTTTTAATTGAAAGAAAATAACAATAATAATAAAAGGTGTCTTGGGATTATTGGTTCATCTTGATGACAAAACCTTCACAAACCAAACCCTAAACCTAAACTTTATATTGGACCCACTTTCTAAAGACAAGTTTCTCTTAAGCCTATCACATCTCCTTTCGGTCTCAGTGAGTGTGTTCCTCTAGCAATCACACCTATTATCATGGTTGATTGCTATTAAAATCCTTGAAGAACGAAACTTTATTTGTCTCAAGGTTTGCTAGACTATTCTCATGTTTTGCAATCCTTGTCTAATTTCACTTGTTCCAATATCAAAACTCCGTTGTCGCTTTATGAATTGATATTTGTGATGATGAACTAACAAACACTAACCCTCTGATGTCGCTTTATGAGTTTGGTATTTGTTAATTCATTATAAAAACAGTAAAATTAGATTAGAAAGTAGATTTATATAAAATTAGGGTTTATGACTTAGTTTGATTAGGATTACGTCATTAGACTTATCCAACAATCCCAAGACAAGAAGAGTCTACTCACTCACGTTCGTTGTAGATATAGAAGAGAAGAAGAAGAAGAAGAAGAACATAAAAGTAAATAACAATAAAATAAAGGTGAACTTTTATTCCAAGAACAAAAGATGGTTTTACAAACTAGATGGCTGCTCTATTTATAGTCTAACATTGACTTGAGCCCCAAG
>Ga0228710_1009464_pt1 | contig 13499 bp, 12 predicted proteins | sample MedpolnodulmetaG_FD_177995 | JGI IMG/M metagenome (GOLD analysis project Ga0228710, IMG submission 177995) | Root nodule microbial communities from Medicago polymorpha collected in Santa Monica, California, United States - pink nodules | ecosystem: Host-associated > Plants > Roots > Nodule...
GAAAAGTGAAAAAGATTTTGGTTATGAAAATGGTTGAAATAAATGAATCAATTTGAAACCCAATATTCAATTAAAATTGTGCAACACGTTCTTAAACAAAAGAAAGAGGTGAAACAAAACAAAGATGGTGTCCCAAATTCTGGAATGAATATGAGAAGATACAAGTTGTTGAAGATGAACAGTATGGATAATGGATCTCGTGGTTTGCTGGGTGGTGGACAATGAGGAAGATGAATCGTAGAGGTTAAAGATAAAGTAACAAAAATAAAAAAATCAAGTGTGAAGAGGTTATGATAAGATCAATGTTTCTAATTTATCTAATAGTTAAAATTTACTTTCCCATGGTAGGAAAGAACTTCTCTTTCCCATACTAAATGCCACCCTAACTTCATGCTACTCCAACTTTTTACTCAAAGTAAACATGTCGTCAAGGATAAAGCAAAGCTAACTTGATCAACCTTACACAATCTTCTCTGTTTGGCTATTAATTAACACTAGCAGATGCATAAAAAATTACTAGCAGGATTGACCGTTGAATAGTTGACTTACTGAACCTTTTCACAGGGGCGTTTCAGTCATTATAGACAATCTCTATCTCAGCCTGCAAAAAAATATCATACAACATAAAAAGCCTCACACATGACACACCACAGTCTGTAACACACGCTCATGAGTAAACCTACCCAGTAATTTGTCAAAGCTTGAGCTATGCTTCAAAGAAACCTTTGCCACGTGACAAACTTTTCTTTCCTCAATTCGTCATACCCCTCCAGGGTCCCTGCCCTATACTACAGAGCTACTTTCCCCTATCCCCCACACGTGCCAAAACACACACTCCCTCTCTCTCACGTGCACCCACCCAACTCCTTTTCTGTGTTAAACTCAGTTTTATTTTAACCTCATTAGCTTAAATACACATCACAGCCACCTCCCCCTATAGTCAGTCCTATACCCTATTTCTGGCCTAACCTGTGCCTCTTTTATTACTCTGAATAAAAATCTTCGTACAAATAAAATTTAATTATCTTTTCCTTTCAAAATTTTGTGCTCCCAAAACCCTAGCCAAAACAGAAACAAAGCCTGCACTTTCTATATAAATATAATTAACCTCGTTTCATTCAAACTACACTGATTCAAGTTTCAAAGTTCAAACCCTCTGTTGTGTGCAATCAACAGTAACCCATACTACTATTCCAATCTTTTTCTTCTTCTGTTGTACCATGTTAGAAACTGGTGCACGTGATTCTGAGTTGAGTTTAGAAACTGTGAATTCAACACAACGAAGCTCAATGAGCAGTGAAAGCATTTGCAGCACTAGTTTCAGCCGTCTTTCATTCGACCTTCTTCCACCTTCACCGGAGGAGAGTCTCTCCCTCAAACCTCACCGCTCCTCCGACTTCGCTTACTCAGCTATCCGCTCCGCGACATTCCGTCGCAAATCAGCACTCACCTTCCGTGACTTCCACCTCCTCAGCCGTATCGGCGCCGGAGATATCGGCACTGTTTACCTCTGCCGCCTCAGAAACGGAAATGACAAATTCAAAAACGAAGAAGATGACACCTGTTTGTATGCGATGAAAGTTGTGGATAAAGACGTTGTTGCTTTGAAGAAGAAATCACAGAGAGCTGAAATGGAGAGAAAGATTCTTAAAATGCTTGATCATCCTTTTCTTCCTACACTCTACGCTGATTTTGAAGCTTCTCATTTCTCTTGCATTGTTATGGAGTTTTGTTCCGGTGGTGACTTGCATTCCATACGCCACAAACACCCTCACAACCGTCTTCCTCTTTCTTCAGCCAGGTAAATCTCTCAAAACACTGTCTATTAAACGAATCAAAGCGAAAAGAGCTGAATGTTAGTTAAAATTATGCTCATGTTATTTTTGTTTGTTGTTACTCAGATTTTATGCAGCTGAAGTATTGGTGGCATTGGAGTACCTTCACATGTTAGGAATCATTTACAGAGATCTAAAGCCTGAGAATGTGTTAGTTCGATCAGACGGTCACATTATGCTTTCAGATTTCGATCTTTCACTTTGTTCAAATGCAATCCCAGCCGTTGAATCATCAGATAATTTACAAGATTCAACTTTTTCATCAACGTTACCCTACACTCGTTCCCGTTCTTTTCCTACACCGTTCACTTGCTTTTCAAACCGGCTGTTCAAGTCACGTAAGGTTCAAACCGTTCAACCGAACTGGCTTTTTGTAGCTGAACCGGTTTCTGCCCGGTCTTGTTCATTTGTTGGAACACATGAGTATGTCTCGCCGGAAGTCGCTGCCGGAAACTCCCACGGCAACGCCGTGGATTGGTGGTCGTTTGGGATATTCATCTATGAACTTATTTACGGTCGTACTCCGTTTGCGGCACCATCGAATAAGGAAACACTGCGTAACATCTTAAAAAAACCTCTTACTTTTCCAACACCCACGGCCTCAAGCACGCTTGAACTCCACGCGCGGGATTTGATTTCCGGGCTGCTTAATAAGGATCCGACTCAACGACTCGGGTCGAAACGTGGGTCGGCTGACGTCAAGAAGCATTCGTTTTTTAAAGGGATTAATTTGGCGCTGATTCGTATGTTAACGCCGCCTGAAGTTCCTGGCTCAAGAAAGCCGAAAACGACGTCGTTGTATCATGGGAAGGGTACTAATAGTAGTAGAGGGCAACAAACGTCGTCGTTTGATGTTTACTTTTGAAAAGAAAAAAAAATGAATGATGATTTTGTACCACGTCTTCAATGACGTATTTTGTATATTTTCAAAATGAAAAAATACATAAATATTTATATGAACATTACTTTGTCTTTTATGCAATTTTTAAAAGCTTTATGTATTATTAATATCGTCTATGTCTATGAATTGAATTCAATCGAGAAAGAAGATAATTGAATTAAATTGAATGTACTGAATGTAGGTTAGAAGGGTGGGAAGAGGGATTGTGTTGTCAATTTTGGTTGCCATATATATATATATATATATGAGTGTATGCAAACAAACATAGGCATATATAGGTTACTTAATTTTTCCTTAAAAAAAAAAAAGTTTACTTAATTTAATAATAATTAATTAAAAGCTGAACTGGGTTCTCTAGCTCTTTCCTCTTGAGGTATGCCTACAGAGGAGACCAGCGTTGAAAACTGGCTGGATAATACTAAATGGAGAAGATTCGTTAATTTGTTTCTTTTCTTCTTCCCTACTCACATTTTTTAACACTGCCAAAATGCATTATGAAGTCAATATTATACGCAAATAGAAATTCGTCAACGTAGAAAAATGTAAAATGATGGCAGCATGTAATTCTCGTTAATATTCAAAAACACAATGAAATTAATATAATTGTGATAGTTTACTCCCTACCTAAACCGAAAGGGTTTAGTTACAACTCATCATCGATCTGTTTAAAGAGGTATAATTAGGTACTATTCCAGTTTTTAACTTGTTTCTGCCTCAATGGAGGGAACAAACAAAAAACAGGAGTGAAGTAACGTGCGGACAATGAAATGTGTGTGAGGGTGTCGTCCGTTTGATACCAATACAATTTGTCCTTAGAAATATTAATTAAGGAGTTTGTTTCATATTATAGTTATATTTTTGGACATGATTATTCATGTGGAATACTATCATGAAGAATATTATTTTTAGGTATAGTCTATAATATTCATGGTATAATGTAAGCAAGAATATTTGATGCAAGGGTTAAATAAGCTTTAAGTCCTTATAAAATTATCAAATTTCAAGTTTTAATCCTTCTATAAATTTTCATCAATATTTGGTCTCATATATTGTTGTTCATGGATACAAACAAGCTACTTTATAATTCTTCAATAGAACACACAACATAGTAGAACTTATACTCGTCATGGACCTCAAAGTCTTCTAATTATAATCAACTAAGATTTTCTCCATCTTCTCGCCACGAGTAGTCGTGATTAGTAATGGCAAAAGTTCCTGCAAGTAATCGTCCACTGATTCACCAACTTTCATTACAGGAACTTCAAATTCTTTGCAAAGTGCTTGCAATTGTTCACATTTAACCTTTATGGAGCCTTTATATTTCTTGCGCATGGAGTCCCACATATCCTTCATCGTATCGCACATGAGAATTGTCTCCACTCTCCACGATTGACCCATCAATTGATTGGAAAAGATAGTTATTGACCATGGGATCGCAAAGCTTGCTATAATTTGCTAACTTTTGTTGCTATGGAGTTGCTTTTGTTGAAGCTACAGTGACACCATTCTCAACTAATCCCCATTATTCCTTTTAGAGAAGTTAGTTTTCCATCAACATGACCCAATGATCATAAAATCCATTGAATTTGGAAATTGTAGGTTGCATGAAATTTGATGTTTCAGCCATAATCGAGACTTCATAACATGAACAAAAGACCAAGATTTCAAGATGAAGTTGAATTTGGCAGAAGAAATTCAAACGAAAGGCGAATCTTGAAGTTGAAAAACAAAGAAGATGAACATATGTAACCAAATTACAAAAATAACCGACTTGTGTAACCAACTCTCCGACTAAAAATTGTGTTTTTTGTTTTGTTTGAGCAAACATGACATGAGTTTGGGCTCCTAATACATATTGTAGACGAAAACGTGACTACTCATTTTTCTTGATACAACATGGCCCTTGTATAGCCTATTACACCAGGTGATGGATGATTTTTGTAATTAGATTTCCCACAATTACAGTAGGGTGCTTTAACTAATTTGGTCGTCCGATTTTAAATGGGTGGCTGCGATTATTTTATAGTGTAAAACTATATTTGAAATCTAAACCATCCGATCTCAAACCTATGACTGAGATCCGCTACAACATGTAACTGCGTGTTATCTTTACAACAGGGAATCCAAGTCCATAGTTTTTACAGTTACTTGTATTACAAGTAAACTCCTAACTAGGAGTAATTACAAGTCTAATAGGATCGAGTCTCCCTTCTTACCCTTCTGCTTTTCAATGGAATTTCTTTGGCAAAAAAAAAACACCAAATATCCAGCTTCAGGGAGGATGTATCGCTGTTGACGAGTTACTCACTTAGTTCAATTTCTAGAAATCATGTTTTTTTAAAGGTTCTAGAAATCATATGTTGAGTAGTACTAGCATTCAAGATTATAATTTATTTTTTGTTTAGATACTGGTTGAACCATTAACTTATTTTAGAAGTTCATTACAATAAAAATCAATTAAGATGGTACAATGTAAGTTAACGCAACTTGATCATTTCTGTCAAGTAGTGGTAAATATTAGTTCTCTTCAGGATATCTAGATATAGGCATATAGCGTTATGGACCAAAAAGATATAGACGACACTCTCTATTAGATCATGAATTATTTTGAGTTAGGCTTATTTCCACTTCTTGTTTTGAGCAACATGTGCTAAAATAAACATCTTTTTAGACCATTTTTATTTATTTTTTTGAATAACAAATGTTTCTTTAAGAAGTTGAATAACAAATGTTGGTAATTTTTTACTACATTATTGTTTACTCATTTAGCTGGGTTTGAATTTACCCAATGGAATAATCAATTTGCAATACATTTTCAAAAACAAGCCTACCCGTAATAACTACATCAAAAACCTCAATGCTCACTAAAGTGTATGCAGAAATGCAAATTTTTCAAACACCTTATAGGAATAGTGTTAGAACGGGACTCTTGCAAACATGATGGCTTATCAGTTTTAAATAAATAAATCACTATTCAGGTCATCAAATAAGCAAATCTATAAGATGGGAATTCAAATAACTTTGCATTAATAGTTAAAAAATTTACACCTCCAACCAAATTCAATGTGTCATTGTGCAAGTCATGCATGCGTTGGGAAACAAGTGTGTCTTAAAATCAAAATAGTCATAAACTCAGCAAGCAAATCCTAAAACCAATATCATACTAATAAAAAAATTAAATAGATAAGCCGGCCCTAGTTTTCTGTCTTTAGGTTTTCTCTCCCAGATTCTTCATTGAGGGGTGGTTTTGGGTCAATTATTGACCTGAAATCACCCCTCTTAATCTTTTTCTCTCTATTTCAATCTAAATAAATGATTTTTACATAGATCTAGGTTTTTCTTTGTGATTTCATCATCTAAGTGTGGTAGTTTGTTGTTCGTCGTCTTGTGCGGCGTTGTTTGATTTCTCGTCTTCTTGCGGTGTTCATTTGATTATATTGAAAGATCGATTATTCAATCAAAGATTAGGACGTCAACGTTGCAGATCCAAAGGTCATGGATATTCCGGTCACTTTAATTTTATCATATATTTTTGTAGGCATTATGCCGTTATATGTTGTTAACTTGGATGCTGTGAGCTTGTTCGCAGATTCATCCTTTACGTTTTTAGCGGTGTTGAATGATGTAATCTCTCGATTTACATGAATGAATATCATTTAGTTTTTGTAAAAAAAAAATAAAAAATCCTAAAACCACTACCTACCATGAATAAAGCAGAAAATGAAGATGAAGTTGCAACACTAAATCGAAGCATCCATCACCGAGCAATGAAGAAAGGGTTCGACTTTAGATGTGGCAGATTTGAGTGTTTGAGATATTCTTGTAGACTCATCCTTTGCTATGGCCAACTCCTTTTGGCAATAAGTCTCTTCATCTAATATCCGCTTCTTCCGTGCTTCAACTTTTCTCAATTTAATCTCAGCATCTTCAATGGACCTCATATTATTGTCTCTTTTCTCTTTTAGCGTGCCAAATTGTTCAAGTGTCTTCTTTGCCTCAAGTGCATCAATTATCCTCTTGTAAAGCCAGTCAACTTTAACGTTCTTGTTTCTTATATTACATCAATAATACAAAAATTTCTTTTCAAGATACCTTCTTCAGTTTCGATCAAATTGTTCATTTTCAACTCTAATATGATTCCACATATCAACTCCAACAATGCCAATCGGTATTCCACACTTTTTTCGGTGCAATCTTTTGCTATATCTCCATGATCATCAATTATCTTTTTTAACGTTGGCATGAATTCTTTCTTCACTTGATATCCATTGACAGTGTCTTCAGACTTGATTGGTTGTTGAAATTTGACTTCAAATTGTGATGCTGTGAAATGCCTGGCGTGCCGCAATTTTGTTGGCAGAATGTTTGGTTTCTGCTGAAGACAAAATCGTGGCACGATTGGTGCAGACGTGACGCGATTTCTGGATAAGGTTGTCGTACCTTGGGTCGTACGCTTCAACCGTGACGCGATTTTCACAGGCGCGGCGCAATTTTGTCTGTCACTGTGTACTATTTAAGTGTTTCAGCTCATTTTTGAAGGAGAGTGAGAAGAGAGCTTCAAGAGAGAAAAACTTGGGAAATCAAAGGAAGTAACTTTAGGGTTGGGGGTCTTTGATTAGAGTTCTCTTGGGTTGGGAAACATTGTAAACACCTTAGGAGAGTGAAAATCATTGAGTGTCTTGTTCATTTGTGAGATTGAGAAAATGGGTAGAAATTAGGGTTGTTCTTTGTGAGCTTGTTGAAGCTAATTTCTTGTAGCCCATTTGTATCTCTTTGTAAGAACTCATTGATAGTAGATTGGAGAGATCATCTGATACGTGATCAATAGGACCCTCTTGAAAACAGGTAACTTCATAATGTTTCTTGTCATGTGAATTTTTTATAGGTTTCCTTCCACATGCTTAGTGAACTCTTGATTTCATCATCATCTCTCCCCCATATATCCTATACATGAAAAAAGCTATCCTATAATATATTTTTTTTTGAAGGAGCTAGCCTATAATATTGTTTATTGTTGTGGTCCTTGAAAAAATATAAGAATTTATACTATTTTTTTGATGAAACAACTAAATGTATTAAACCAGGAAGGGTAAAAACCCCCAAACAAACAGTTATTACATCAAGAATCTAGAAAAAGGCAGGCCAGCACCATCCCTAGTAAGAATATGCAAAATGAAACTAGGTAGAGAGTTCCACCACTGAGAAGTAAAACAGGCCAAGCTCTAACCGTTACTAGCCAAACTATCCGCTGCTGAATTCCCCTCTCTGAAAATATGAGTGCAAGAGCAATTGATTTGCTGCGCCAGGTACATACAATTGTTCCACCTTGTTCTAAGTCTCCAAGGAACATGAGAGCTAGCTGTGAAGGCTTTCACCACCTGCAGTGAATCACTTTCCATCCATATGTCCTTCCAGTTCATCTCGACTGATTTTTCGATAGCAAACATGACCGCGCAGAGCTCCGCTTCAAAGCTAGTAGCATGACCAATGTTTTGCAAGAAACCTCCCACGAAGCAACTCTGACAATTCCTGAAAACGCCACCTATAGCTCCACAAGAGGGCATCCCAATAGCAGACCCATCAATATATTAACTTTAATATAGCCATGCCTAGGGGGAAGCCAGCGGACATCAACAGAATTAGAAAAAGCCACCGGAGAATACACAGCACTCAAGCCAAACAAATGCATGACCTTGAAATCTGCCATAGTATTACTACTCTTCTTTAACATTGTTGATGACATTAAAATCGATAAACATAATTTGTTAGTTTTTTAAAATTTGATAAAAAAACATCCGTATTTACACTTATAGTCAAAATAAAAAATTTCATAAAAGCATCGTTCATAATTTACCCAATTAACAAACGATAGAACAGTCTCCGTGAGCATAACTCTGTTGGCATGGACATTTCACTAATGTGGTCTACGAAGGACACTCGTTAGCAAAACTCTTCTCTATAGATCATCTTCATCATCACTTTTATTATATTTTTGGTTACATTATAGTTTTTATTTAGAAAGAAAGAATAAGTAAAATTTGGATAAAATTTTAAAAAGTTCCCCACACGTTACTATTTTTTTTTTTAAAAAAATATGAATATATACAATGATTCGACGGAAAAAAAAAAGTTTTGTGTCAAAATATACTATCCCATTCTTGTCTATCGAGGCAACATTTTTTTTTTGTGAAGGATATCGAGGCAACAATTAAATAGCTAAACAGTTGGAGAATAGACTTTTTTTTTATTTGGCATAACAAAATAGTTAAACAGTTGGAGAATAGACATTTTATCTGGCATAACAAAATAGTCCCGACCTACCACGATCTATTGAGCAATCATCGTTATCGTCTAGGTTTGGAGCCAAATGAATCAATCATCATAAAAGTATTCATTTATCATTCACTATAAAAACATTTTTTAAAAAATATCGAAAGATTTCTCTATATGTTAATCTAATCCCGTCCCTTTAAAACTCTTTTCCCTTCCCATCCAAACTCTCAAACGGAGCTTAAAACTCTATTTATAATGGTGAATTTGGTTTTATATTTTATGAAATAATATTTTATAAATTAGGTTAAAGAGTTGACTCACCCGTAAAACCGTTGGTTAAAACTGTTTTGATGTGAAATCCTCACATGATTTTCTTTGTTTGCAAGATTAAAGTTAAATCCCTAAAAACAATTATTACAACATATCCCCACATGATTTTCTTTGTTTGCAAGATTAAAGTTAAATCCCTAAAAACAATGATTACAACATAGATGCATGTAGGTTGCACTTTTATCTTTGTCTGCAAGATTAAGGTTAAATCTTTGTTGTTTGTTAAAAAAAAAGGTTAAATCTTTGTTCGACAAAAAAAAGGTTAAATCTTTGTTTGACAAAAAAAAAAGAGATTAAATCTTTGTTGACTTATTTGGGTTGGTCTATGGTATTGCATTGAGATCTTGGAATGTCTAAATTGATTCAATTCGATTTCAATTTCGATGGATTAGTTTGACTTCTTAAAAAAAAGTTAAATCTTGTTTGTTAATGGAAGTAAAATAAAGGATCCATGAAAGACGAGAACTAGAAATTTGAATTCATGAGAGTGATGAGAATGAGAAAAGTGTGATGGAGGAGTGATCTAGATTAAGTGACTTGTCGGGAAAATTTACTTTATGTTTATCTCTCTTTCATCTTATTTATTATTTCTCTTTCAAATATAACACACAAAATTACATCTTTGAATTTAAACCAACCATCCAATAATTTTCTTCCGATTTATTCTTCCCTTTAATAGAGAACATGAATCAACGGAAATATGTCATTAAAAAATGAAAAAAGAAGGTAATTTGAGATATCAAAACCAAGAAAGAAAGTAGTGTACCATAGACCAGCAAGTGAGTCAAGATATGTCTTCCCATTAATGTCATATACATAGCTTCCCTGGTTTCATTAACAGCTAAATTACACACACAGAAACTAGTAATCTTTTGAATAAAAAAAAGTGAAACTTCATTTACTAATGTCAATGATAACATTTCCACAAAGAAAAAGATAAAATCATAAAACAAACAAAAACTTGAGATCAGGAATGCAATTAGTTAGCACCTTTGTTTGTCCTAAACATCATGCAGTCCCAGAGATTAGATTCTTATTCTTCTCTTTGAAGTGGTTATTTTTTATAAGAAAAAAGTTTACCGAAAGAACACTCCTACAAATACCTGCATATTACCAGTGACATCTTCACATTAACATTCCTTCAATAAAAAAAATCTTTACATAACATTTGATTTCATGTTCTTTTTGAGACACGAAGTTAACGATAAGCAATAGCATAAATGTATGTAGTTATGATTTATTTTTGTTGATGCAACACAACCTCTCTATTTTGAACCATTAATCCCTTGATTACAATGTATAAAAATTAAATCAATTTTTTGTTTGTTTTTTGTTTTGGACAATAACTCTATTCTTGTTATAGATAACCTTGATTACCACTTAATTTTTTTATTTTAAATTTTCATAAGTTCTTTTCATTTGACATTTCGGACACTAAACACAGATATCTTTCGAACTTTGATTTATTATGTTGTGAGAGCTTATCCCATCTACTAGGCACAATCACGCAACCTTGCTTAAAACTTTTACTAACCCAAAAATATTATCAGCTAAAATAAGTCGTATAAACTAGTAATGGAATGAGACAACAACAATGTGATTGTTTCTGAAACTCCAAAATTGCGCCAGAAAACACTCTAAACCGAAGTCGGCGGTTGATAATTCTTGACAAACATATGCTCGGTCGTAAATTGAAAGATGAAAATGTGGTTTGAGAGAAGAAATGGTTTGTCTAAAAATATAAAATAAAAATCGGATAATTGGTTGTTTGTGTTGCCTCTGTTCATTCTTAGTTTGCCAAGTGAGCAATAAACTCAGATATATAAGTCAGGAGCAAGTCTGATTCTTCAAATTTTATCTGTTTTGATTCTGCATTAATTATGCACTTTACCCTAATAGTGTACAAAAATACAAACAAAAGCTAACAAAGATTTGCAAAATAAACTTCTATTAAAATACCTCAAGCATACCAAAGATTTGTTGAGCAAAACACAAAGCTACAGAGGAAAATTAGCACCCTAAAACTTACACTCTAATACCATCCCTTTTATTACACCTCACTTTGGACTGCATAACTCTGCAGCTTAACATCATGCTCTCATCATAATCCAAGACAAACAAAGATACCAGGCCTAATCCACTAAACCCCTATAAAAGCAAGAGGCACACTCTACTCCTTTACACTTCAGGGACCATACTGAAGGCTTAGATGTTTCACAATCATAAGACACCAGCCTAAAATGACAGACCAAATAAAAACAAAACTGATACAAAATGTTAAGAAGTGTTTTAAAATCGAATAGGTTCTTGAATAAGCAAGTTAAGAAGAGAATCAGTGCATCCAATTAAGCTTTGAAAATCAAAGTTTAACAGCAACGTGTTTTAAAATCAAGAACTAGACTACTTCAAGAACTTAAATGCTCACTGAAGTGTTTAAAAATCAACATAGTCATAAACGCAGTAAACAAATCCTAAAACAACCACCATGAATGAAGCAGAAACAGGAATATGAAATTGCAACACTAAATTAAACCATCCATCACTGAGCGTTTCAGAAAGCGACTGACTTTAGACGTGCAATACTGGACTGTTTGAGATATCGAGGTAGACTCATTCTTTGCTGCGGTCAATCTTTCTTTGAAAGCAGTCTCTTTAACACATATTTCTTCCAAATTCTCTGACAATTCTCTCATCTTCTCTGACAATTCCTTCATATGCTCTGTCACTAGCTTCTTCTGTTCTTCAAAAACTTCCAATTCACTCTCAGCATCTTCAATGAGCTTGCTACTATTGTCTCTTTTCTCTTCTAGAATATCAAACTTATCCAGAATTTTAATTGCGCCAATTACCTCAGCTAGACTCATGCGAAGCCATTTAAGCTCCAGTTGCATACCTTGTTCGTATCCACTGACAAGAGCAATCTTGCTTTCCACGAAACTTTTTTCAACTTTTGTAAGATCCATATCTCCAAAGTCATGTAAGATTCCACATATTATCTCCAACAATTTTGAACGGTCTTTCACCGACGTTGCCACACAATTCTTAGCAATATCTCCATGCTTGGCGATAATTTTTCTTAATGTAGGCATGAATTCTGGCTTCACTTCATATCCATAAACCGTGTCCTCAGGCTGGCTTTGAATTTCCGAATGAACCTCATCACCATCATCATTTCTCAACATGGCAACCACTTCAGTAAATTTGAGGAGGCTAAAAGAGGGGGATGATGATCCAGTTCTAGAAATAGACTTCATATTTGTTACTTCATCAAATCTATTTGAGGCTTGAGTTTCCTCTGCCAAAGGTTCCTTTTCATGAGGGATAATTTCTTCAATTGTGTTCTGTCCAGCAATTTGATTTGAATTATTGGACAAGGACATTTCAGCCTCACCTAGTTCCCTCGTATTCTCAGGTATACCTGCTGTTAAGTTTTCAACATTTTCAGCCTCTTTATGCCCCAAATCTGGTTCCGATGTGAGAGGATGAGCAACTTGTACCAGGTCTCTTGACGGGGATTCTACTTGATCACAACCGTCCTCTTGAACTTGATTTGCCTACACCAAATCTCATAATATGTATATAATTAAGAATTAAAAATTCCATTTAACATATAGATGATTTCTTTGATAGTAGAAATGTAGAAGTAATAGATGCTAATGAATGTTGGCAGAAAATTGAAGTAAAAAACTAAGATGAAATAGATGTTATGAATAAGAAAAAGAGAAATGAATTAATTTCATACAGAATTGATTGTGTTGGGTGGTACATCAAGTTGTTGGATGCTATCAGAGGAAGAAGACTGTTCTTGTTCTCTTGAGATCTTAGGTTTTGAACATGTTGCTCCAGTTTCTATAAGCCTTTTAGAAAATCTCAAGTCATGGCGAACAGAAATCATGTTGGAATCCGGTGTTATTTGCTTTCTAGCAGAGACAGGGCACTCACAAGACTGTGATTGAACATATGCACAAGGCAACAAGTTGAAACACAAGAAACATGTCATTGTACATTCTCTTGGTATATTAAACAACCAACACTATTGAATGTTAACATATATGGTTTGTTTGTATTACAATATTGAAGAAATTTTCCTTAAAATAATTTCTGGCTGGTGTGTGAGAAGATCATGAGAATGACAAAAAAAAAAAGCTTTTCATGTTTTT
>Ga0228710_1009467_pt1 | contig 13498 bp, 10 predicted proteins | sample MedpolnodulmetaG_FD_177995 | JGI IMG/M metagenome (GOLD analysis project Ga0228710, IMG submission 177995) | Root nodule microbial communities from Medicago polymorpha collected in Santa Monica, California, United States - pink nodules | ecosystem: Host-associated > Plants > Roots > Nodule...
GATAGATAGATAGATATATAGAGAGAGAGAGAGAGAGTCAAACCTGGGTGCATTTCAGTGATGTCTGAGCAACATAATTCCCAAAGGGATCTTGAAGGACATTCAAGAAATCATGACTACTAATTATCTCCTCAACTATAACTTCAACATCATCCAGTTTAGAGAATGTCAATAAATTTTCCACTACATTGCTGGCATACTTGTTCACAGAAAGTCTTACAAATTGGCCACGAAGTTCTTTTACCATTTGTTCATTTGCTGACGCAAACTTCATCATAATTACACATTTCAACACATAGTTTCTTCAAACATACAAAGAAAATATATCAATTGTCAAATACATAAAGGAACATTCAAACTCGAAGAAATATACCATATATTTAAAATTTGATAGTTAGAAGTTTATGGTAAACTAGTGAAGGATACTATTCTATATACATGATTAATTCAAAATCCCTAATATGTTCATATTTATTATACATTAAAAAATGAATAAACCTTGATATTTCCGTGGAAGGTAATGAGTTATTCCATCTTACTCTTTTTTTTATATATAAAAAAAAAAAAAAAAAAACTTGCTTAAATTCATGCTTATTTGCTTATCAAAAGATAAGTATGAGGCAATGACTCTTATATTAAGGTTAAGTTTAAGGTAATGCATTTGCTTAGTCTATATGAAAATTGTCAACAGAAAAATAGTTACTAGTGCATATGAGATAAATAATCAATGCACTTTCAAATATGAGACGCAAATAAATTGCAGATAACCAAATATAACAATAAGTTCAAGAACTTCAAAAGATAAAATAATTCAAAAGTGTAGAATCAAACCCATATTGATCTTCTGCTAGGATCATAGCATTTGAGATGATTTTTGCAACCAACGGGGCTATGGCAGTTTTAGCACTTTGTCTAAGGCATTTTTGAATAACCGAAGTTCCAACTTTGTTTGTTGAAATATCAACACAATTTCTTGCTACTTCATCCAAGATAATCTGAAAGAAAGCTCTCATTAGTTGATAAAAACAATTGACATATTGATGTTTACTTTTTTTTAATTACTTAGCTTAACAATATTTTAAGATGGAGTATGATGAAGACAGTGCTTGGTGATCTAGGCAGCCAAAAAAAGTATTTCCTTCCACTTCTTTTTAATCACCACATATTACTTGGTGATCTTGGCAGCCAAAAAAATAATCATTCTAGTTAAATTTAAGAATTTTAATACATGACAAATAGGGACACAACATTACTTACATTTTGGTGTTCGGGCGGAAAAAGCTTTAGACATTGCACAATGACATAACTACCATTAAAATTTTTCATCAATGCAACAGTGATATGCTTCATGGTATACACAACTACATATTTCATGAATAGACACTTAATATTCTTCAGCATTATCTGCATAACTTGGTTTCTGCAAAACAAAACAAAAATTGAGTTACACAATTTAAGAGAATAAAGTTTAAATCTAATGGTTTGTATATGATTAAAAACAAACAACAAAAAGTGGCGGCCGCAATCTGAGACGCATAACACATCAAGATTTTGATGTCTTTACAATCATCATTAAGTACACTTGACTATAATTATTAATTAATCTCCAAAATATCATAGATTATGGCCACAAGTTAAACATTGATAGTATTTACATACCCATGAAAGTCCATGCACACGTTTCTCAGCTTTTGGTAATTTGAGATAATCAAGTAAACGAGAGAATGTTTCTGATCACGGGTGATAATACCTCTCCTTGCTTCAAAAATCTTTTGAATCAAGTGGTTTCCATAAGGGTGTGTCATGAGCATGTGTAAAGAATCCTTCACTTCATAGAGGATTAGCGCAACATCTGTTGGGTTACCCACTCTGATCTTCTGTTGTAGATATCGACAATCGCGTCGATTCATCGCCATTGAAACCAACGACCCTCTACAAGTATGAAAACGATGCATTCTCTGTGCGGCGGTAGCCTCAATAGAAGGCCCCTGCCATATCCTATAATCCTCATAATCTGGCAACCCATAACCATGGCCAGTAGGAAGTCCTCCCATTGCCTGGTTCGTAGCATAATTATTCATAAAACCGTATTGATAATTACTAGGGTGTTGTTGTTGGACAACAGTATTAGAACCGAAGGTTCCCACATCTTGAACTTGAGTATTATAAGGTTCTTGATGAATAAAAGTACCTTGTTGAGAAACTTCATTGCCTTGCAAGGGTTGAAGTTGAAGCGCATGAAATTGTTCCTTCATACGGCAAAAGGCCTCAAATCTGGCAGCAGAAGAAGAAAAAGAATAATCGGTGTTCTTGACTACCATTGTCAAACAAGACGCAGCGAGTATATAAAAACGTACTAGGGCAAAGTATTAACGAGAGAGAGAAACAAAGAGCGACGGAAAGAAAATATTTAAACAAAGCTTAGAGTTTGAGTAGTAGAAGGACTACCCGAGTCTGTTATTTATATTGAAAATATTCTCTTATCTTTGAATTTAAGCTAAATCTGTTGTCGATAACCGGATTTTACTCATCGAAAAGAAAGAAAATATAGCCTATTTATCTTTTGAGTGATATTCTAAAAGAAAAAAAAACCCTATGATCAGTTATGTTATTGGATTTCCCCTAAAAATAAAACTATGATGTTGGATTTGAAAAAGATTATTTTATTTTTTATTTTTACGGAGATTTGTTTTCAAGAAACAAAATAAACCCAATGGATATTTGCTGTTTTTTCAAATCTTTGTTATATATATTTTTTAAAAGAATACCCACAAGATTTAAGAAAAAAATAAATCCAATGGATTTACAGTTTTTCCTATCTTTTTTTATACATTAGTAGCGAAAAGACAGGCACTTAAATATCCGTCTTTTCGCTCTTTAATTGCACTAAAGTTTGAAAATTATGAATAGTATTTTTTATTTTTATGAAATTTTGATTTTCATTAAAAGTGTAAATATAAATGATTGTTGCTTTCAAATTATAACAAATAAAACTAACCTTAATTATCTATTTGAATGATATCAGCAATATAACATAAAAATATAATCTAAATTCTTATCTTTTTAATGAAACCAAAAAAAAAATCATTATTAAAGAAAAAATTGTTTTAGAGTATAATTGGTATAAGAAAAAGTCAATCCAAAATATCTTATATTTTCTTTATCTATCTATATTTATATCTATATCTATACTATATAAAAAAATAACTTATTTCAGTTTTTTTGGACTGACTTTTTCTCTTTCTAAAAATACATTCAATTTTCAATACTAATAACACATATAACAAATATATAAGAATAAATTTAAATATTAAAATAAAAGTGTAACAAACACAAATGTTCAATTTTTTACTTTATCATTTCAAAAGTGTAACAAACTAGATGGGTGAATCTATACTTACTTTTTCATTATCCCAATTATACCCTTTAGCAACAACTTTTTCTATAATAAAGATTGTTGTTAGTATTATTAAAAAAAAAAAAATTTAGATTATATTTTTTTGTTATATTGTTGGTTTCATTGAAATAGATAATCATGATTAGTTTGATTTGTTATAATTTGAAAGCAAAAAACATTTACATTTTTACTTTTAATTAAAATTAAAATTTTATAAAAGAAACACCGTTCATAATTTTCAAACGTTAAACGCAATAAAAAGAGCAGAAAGATGGGCACATGAGCACCTGTTTTTTCGCTAGTTATATATCAAGAAAATATATCTTTTGTCTCTATTGGGATGGTTTTGTCTCCTTTCAAAATTACCCTTAACTTTCAATACAAATAACACATATAACAAATAGATAAGAGTAAATTCAACTATTAAAGCAAAATGTAACAAATTGCCTATGTTCGATTTTTTTCCTTATCTTTTAAAAAAAGATAATGGATGAGAGTGAATTCAAATATTAAAAAAGGTGTAACACACTTTTTTTTTTGTTACCAGACAAAATATATCGTGTAACAAACACGATATAAGTATATGTCCAGTTTTTTCTTTATCCTTAAAAAAATGTGTAACAAACTAGATCAATTATATGTCAATGTAAATATAATTAATAAGAAAATGATTATATATATATATATATAGGCAAACCAAATACGTCAAGTTGATAAATAATTTTGTTATATGCTTTGACAATAATTTATAGATAAATCAATGTACCAACAATTTCCATTAATATTTAAAATTTTAAAATCTGTAAACATAATTATACAAAGAAACATATATAATAAAATACACACAGAAATATACAATCAATTCATGAATCGTAGTTCTTTGAGTAATATACTATTCCTAACTTTGTGGAGCATATCTCAAAGGTCTTGGTTGGTTTTTTCACCATTTTAATAATTTTCCCCTGAGCTGGGTTAGTTTGATACTGTTGAAAAGAAGAAAAAAAATCATGCTCTTATCATGGCTTGTAAAGGTGTATTTAGTTATTTAATATGAGTTCATTTTATCTTTGTTGTTCATAATATGTGGTATCTTTGGGAATTTTCCACTTGGTGTATGGCTTATAGGCTTATACATTGGTCTTTTACTTCATATTTGATATTGGTTTCAGCTTGCCCTTTGTTCTGAATTCCTCTTGGGGTGTTATTGTTTTAGAAAATTGCTTTTCTGACATTAAAATTGTCGTAATAACACAAGTAAAATACCATTTTGCTCTCAATAGTAGTTAACCACTGTTCTCCTGTTCGGCAACAGTTAACTGCCGTTGAAGCCAACGGTAGTTAACTGCCGCTACAGCCAACGGCAGTAAACTGCAGTTGCGTTCGTGGGTCAAACTCCAGCAGCTTTCTCCTTCCCTCTTTCCCCACATTTGAACATGTTTTATACATATCATTTTAAACAAATTTGTTCACTCTTTTTCATCCAATTGCAAATTCATGAATATAAAATGTACGAAATAATATTTGACATGATAAAAATAAAGCGCAAGAAATAATATAAAACGTACGAAAATGTCATAGAAATACGAACGGTACGAAACATGTCATAATAATACATCACCATCATCATAGTCAAAAGGTACCAAAAAAAAAAAAGCCTAATCAGAATCAACTTTGCTGCCTACGATGCCTCTGCCCCCTGCGATGCCTGGCAATCTGATACGTAAGGGCAGGGCGACCAGTACTGCCAATCTGAATCACCTCTTGAACAATCTCCTCCTTAGTCATCTCGCCGCTCCTGGCCACAATATTATCAGCTATCTGCACTACATCCCTGATGATCGTCAGTGTGTCAGGCATCTCTCTGGGATGCTCCTCCTCTATAATCTGCTCCATGTTCGCTGGTCTGAGAGGAGATCCTTCATCAGGTGGGAGAATACGAGGGTGAGAGACTTTGGCATACCAAGCCATGTAACCAGGCTCATGATGCCATGGTCTCTGACACCTCTGTCTCCAATCAGGGTAGAACCACGCAACGGGGTCTATCAACACAGTAGTCAGCATCTCCTTAGGTATCCTCCCTCTCTAATACGCCGCTCCCGCGCATCCTCCTCCCCAGCCATATCTGTACAAAAACAAATTAAAAATAACATAAATATGTGGACAATGTATTTAGGCATTTCCTAAAAACTTTATACTTTTACGGTAACACAACATAAGGCATTGAACATATCATAAAAATCCAACCAAGTAACATGTAACATATCACAAATTATACTTAGGCATTCATAAAAACCCAAGCTTAGAATCATTCAACTTAGGCATTTATGTAACATACTACATTATGTCATTCTTAAACTTGTCAAAACATGTAAAAATCCAAACTTAGAATCATTGTAACATACATACATTATAAGATTTAACATATTTGCAAAAAATTTACACAAAAAAGACAAGATCATCTCACTTAGGCATTTCATCAAACACCTTAAGTGCATTTCAAAATACTAGCACAATTAGTGTTAATTCAACATCAAATTCAACTACATTGTACCTAAACTTACTCTAAACAACTATGTCAGCCAGAACCATACATTATAACATCAAATTCTATCATAATTTGCAATTTCATAAACCTAACCTAAACACAAAAATTTTGCTAAAATTATGAAAACTAACACCCTAAACAACCTATATTGCATGTAAATAGGAAGAAAAGAACTTACTTGTGAATTAGTTGATGAAATTTGGATGATTTTCGAGCAAATTGAAGTTTGAGTGATTTTTGGTTATATTTTACAAGTTTTGCATGTGTACTGTAACCAGAAACCAGAGGGTTATGCGTTTATATAATACACATCACAACGGTAGTTAACTACCGTTGAGCCTAGCGGCAGTTAACTGCTGCCGGTTTGGCAAACGGTAGTTAACTACCGCTGAAGGCATTTTAAGACTTTCCATGTGTTATTAGGAAGATCTTGAAGTCAGAACAACAATTTTCATTGTTTTAAGTTATTGTTCAGAATTGCTAGGTTATAAATGTCTAATTCAACAAGCTTCCTATAAACCTCCTCGATCAGGTCCAAGAGTGGAGCAAAATTGTATGTAAGGCTTTTGATGAAAAGCACGCAAATCACAACTTGAATAACTTCTATACATAATAATGCATCTACTCTTTCAACGAGATCAATGTAACAAGCATTGGGTTGTAAGCCAAAAATTCTTCCATTTTCGTAACAAGGGTCTCAAGGCATCCTCTTCTTCACTGTTTACAGCAACACGGATGATTATTTCATCGAACAAGGCAACGTCTTTGGAGTCTGCATCCTCGACAGCTTCCTTTGCGCAATCTAAACTGTCAAATACTGGTCAATTTAAGATGTGGCATGAATTTGATTTGGCCCAATGGCACCTTTATGTCCTATAAAATATCAGGAGCAACTTCACTTAACTCCCTATTTCTATAAAAATGCACGTCTGAAAAGTACAAAAACTATATATTTTTTCCACCATTATTACGTTCGGTTGAAAAGATTTAAGCACTCCACATGACACTATGCTAATTTAGTGAAGAACCGCCTCAATGCCACAACTTCAACCCAGCCAAAAACATTTATGTGTAGAGAGAAAGATAAATGTATCTGGCTTATTGTTCTTCACAATGAGGTCACCTAGCTAAAAAAAATAGTCATTACAAAAAACTTTTAACATCTCAATCGATGTATGTACAAATTTTATTTGCGTACATATTTTATCAGTTCTTTACTGCTAGGTGAAGACAAAATTAAATCAATCAAGAAAAATTTAAAAACTAGATACAACTAAGGAAACTGTTTTACTCAAATATAAACTAATAAATAAGCAACTTCATCTTGCATCTGAGGCTGCATAGTTCGTCTCATTTTCATATTCTGTAAACTATAATATAATCAATCACCCAGCAACAGCAATGCCAACCGCTTTCAACTCTTGTGATGGTTTGACATTAGAAGAGTGAGAATTGTTATCTTTCCATGAAAGCAGTATTTTGTCTTCTGGAAGCAATGATATCTCCTCAGCAGAAGCGACTAAAACTTGGTGTGTGTCATAATCTCTTCGTGTTGAAACCATGCCTCTATACACTGATTGAAGAGTCAAAATTTGAACAGCATTCAAGCGATTTGTTCGTTCTCAGAAGCACCATTCTCAGCAACATTTGTCAATGATAGCAGTTCCGCCAATTCCATTCGATACTCAAGGCCTCTAAGGTAGTGTCCCAACAGCATGCACCTTCGAGGGGGGTCAGTGTGAAAAAAGTTAATTTAGTTCAGAAACCAGATCAACAGGCGCCACATTAGTAATAATAACATAACCTTAAAACATTCCGGATCATCTTTCAAGTATTATACATTGTAAATTCTGTATCGCTTTTTTACCATTATTAAATCTTATACGTTTAATTGTTGCGCTAAAAGTAAGCAAATTACATAGATAGAAACAAAATTATAATCAAAAACAAAAAGAATTACTGACCAAAAGAGCAGGCGGGCAAGATAGTCCCGAGTTAATGATATAAAAGGCTGAAATTGTAGTGAAGAATTCTCAACAACCTCGGCACAATCCTCATTCCCAGCATTTGTTTTTCCAACTGTTGCATTCTCTGATGAAGTAGAGGGTTTTGAATGCATCTTAGGAGAAAGGGTGGCTAGGAGACCGTGAACAACAGATAGGATGATGTCCTTAAGCTCGGGGGATGTAAATTCGGATAGCTGAGCTACCTGCTCAATAGCCACATGCACACCCAAATAAAACACCGATATAAACTGAAAATAATACATAGTAATATAAAATAGGCCTTCACAAGCTAATAAAACAAATACAACAGAACATGTTTTTTTAATGTTTAAAGGAATATTTGGGTCTGTCACATTTTTGGAATTTTCATCCTAATGATGGAAAAGGATACAAGTTACGCAGAGCAGAAAAATCAAAAGACTTTTCCAACTAAGCAGGATTGGTTATAAGGATCAAACAGCTTTAACAAATCATATAGACGATTTATTGTGAAATAAACAAAATAAATTAATGAAACATGAAATATATCACTAGAAGAAGAAAAAAAAAGACCAATGGTTAATAAGCACAGATACACCAAAATCATTTTTTATAAAATCAGATATTTTCATCTCAATAGCCATTCCACACACCATACACAAATACAAAATATAACAGCAAATACAAGTTGTCAATCTTGATATGAAGAGAACTACAGGATAACAAACCAAGGCCAGATAGAATTGCACCATGCTAAAATGCATGGTAATTAAACAGCATATAAAAAAATGTGGTTGTAAATGAAAATACAAATCAAGATTTTTCACAAAAGAAAAAACCTGTTCAGGTTGAAGCGATCTCAAGTAATCCAGTAAATCGTTCTTTTCTTCTCCAACAAATTGTTGCATTTGAAGAGCAGCACTTTTCCTCTTCACTTCACGTAGCTCCTTTAGAAGTGTCCAAAAAGGAAGGAAAAGAAACAAATATAAGAAAACAAGTTCATTGTAATGGTAGCCTAACTGCAATTGAGATAACTGAAAGCAGATAGATCACTTCCAACAGACAAATTAGAGACCATAATCAACACCGAAGGATGAGTCATACCATGAGAAATGTGACAATCAAAAACTAACAATACAACAACAACAACCAAGCCTTATCCCACTAAGTGGGGTCGGCTACAAGGATCAAATTGCGCCATAATGTTTTTTTTTTATCACAAACCGTATTTGGATCCAACTCATTAATCTATAAATCTTTCCTAATAGTTTCTCTTATAGTTTTTTTAGGTCTTCCTCTACCTCTTGTAATATGATTATCCTCCATATGATCTACTCTATTTACTGCAATATCCACAAGTCTTCTCACTACATGCCCAAACCACCTGAGACTATTTTCCACCATCTTTTCTACTTTAGGTGTTAGCCAACGTTGTCAACATAAAACTTTGGACCGATAACTAACAATGGCCAATGAAAAATATATTCCACACAGGATTCAACGCATCATGAATCCAATGCATAAAATCCTAAAAATGTCAAGGAAGGATCTTCAATTCTATAGTATACCTTTTTTATGGAAGACAAGCGAGATTGCAGACTAGAAATATATTCTTGAGCTTCGGCAGATATTTGACCCAGGTCTTGAATGTCAACGTCCTCACGAGGCTTTTCAACTTTGGAAGACAAATTATTGTTTCTACCGAAGTCAATAACATTTACACTGTCACGTAGGAAGTCTTGTAAGTCGAACTTAGTACTTTCTGCCTTTGGCTTCTCAAGATCTCTATCACAAATGTCAAGAGTTTTCTCCAAACAAAGCCTGTACTCAGCATTGCGCAATGTATACCTGTAGTGCATGAAGAAAGCTTCTCATATTCCCCCCATTTGGATAAACATTACTCGGCAATGCATGATAAGATAAGCATTCTTCAGAAGAATTAAAAGCCCGGGGATATTTATCAAGTATCAACATATAGTCTAACAAATTAAATAGTTATGACTTATGAGCATGCAATGTCATCACCCTTATTTGAATAGACTGTCCATTTATTTATTTAGGCTGTGTTTGGGAGTTTAGGAGGGGACGACTTTGGGAAAAAGGAAGAAATAATAGTCCCCTAATTTAAAATATATTAATCATAAGCATTTTCTTCTCGTTCTCTACGAAACTAAGGTGGAAGATTTCTTTATCTTTTCCTTTCCTCCCATTCCCTCCAAACTCCGAAACAGAGTCATAAACAACTCAGTAAATAGATGAAACTAACCACAGTCATCATCAAGATAGCATAGTATAATTTATGAGATTTTAACTAAACCAGCCTAATATAACAATCCTATGAGCTACATAGAAAGAAATTGAAAAATGAAGTACTAACCCGGTCATCATTGAAGAAATGAGCAACTTGGAAAGAGGTTCCCACAAAGCCTCAACAACGACATTAAATTGATCAGATGGAAGCAAACCCAGCATACCAGAAATAGTCCTTTTCATAGCATCAGCCGTAGTTGGCGGAACATCTTTCTGAATATTACTCACATCTAAAGGTTCAATTTCTTGAATCAACTCCGATAAAGCCGATTTCTACAAAACAGTAACAACTCAATTGTCAAATTCACTATAATGAAATTCAGAATTCAACAATAATAGAGTTTAGATGATACCTTGGAGGTAAATTCGTTGGAGTCGTGGGATGAAGAAGCGAGAACAAGAAAGGGGGAACGAGATTTTGTAGGGTTGGAGCGAAGAGGAGAGAAAGAGAAGGAAGGAGAGGAACGGAAGCGATGGAGAGGAAGAGAGGATGAGGAGAAGGAGAGGATGGAGGGAAGGGTTGCCATGTATGTAGAGTTGAGAGTCGACAACCACAAAACCCAACACCTTTCTCTTCTCTTCTTCTTCTTCTTCTTCTTCTTCTTCTTCTTCTTCTTCTTCTTCTTCCCTTCTCTTTCGGTTTCACTGTCTTGTAGTTGCAGCCACAATAATAATTGTGGGTGTTATTATTATTGTAAATTAGTGTACGCGCTAGCAAGAGAAACACACGGTGGATATGTCTTCCAAGATTGGCCCAAAGGCTCCACGATGGATTTGGTATCTCTATGACAGCCTAGTCGGCTAACAGATTCCAAACTTCCAACTAGTCAGGTTAGGTTTGACAAAGAAAATAAATAAATAAAGGATAGTTCATTCAATACATAATGAATTTGGTTTATATATACAGATCAAATACATTAGGTATTAAATGAATCTAAAAAATATTTTTTGTTTATAAATATGACTGAGAGAGTATTTAATAATTTAGAATTTGATAAAATTAACCGTTGAACAAGCTTATACAAATGACATAAAAGATTAATATTTAATTTTTTTAAAAGTAAGATGTCATAAGGGTAAATTTTGATTAAAAAAATGATATGTTATAAGTTTTAATCTATAAGTTAATTGAACTAACTTATCAAAATAAGATATAATTAAATATGTTTTTAGTCTTTATAAAATTGAGACTTTGTGTTAAATTTCAATAAGCATTATAGAGATATAGTTTGTATAGTCGTTACACAAACTATAAGCACTATGCATACTATTTTTATGAGTACTTGAAACCATTGCAATGTCAACAGAGGTGTTACTAATCGTTATCCTTGCAATGTAACAAAAGTGTTGCTACTTTGGTACCTTCGCAGTGTAAAAGAAAATTGCATTATTAATAAGAAAAGAAAAAGATTTCACCACTTGTATTGAAACACATTTTGCAAAAAAAAAAAACTTATTCATTATTGTTGTTTTAATCTCACACAACAACGGTAACAAATCTGTAACAATAGTCACAATCTTCTTTATAACAAGTGTATTAATTTATTTAATACTGAGACATTCCTTATCTTCGACCATTTCTTATTATTACTTTATTATCTTGAAATATGTAGCATTGTTTGTTTTCCCTTTATTATCGTCCAAATGTGCTTCTGCACTTTTTCAATATTGGACCATACTTACAGTCTATCCGTTTATCCGCATCTTTCTTCACATGATATCCGAGATTCTCATGCCCAAATAAAGAGATTTGGACTGTTCCATGCTCCACGAGGCCGTGTAGGTATGGGACTACATGATTGAAGGAAGGCTTATAAGAATTGTTTGGCACTACCTATATCAACAAGATGCATCTTCTTTTTGGTAGCCATTCCATAAGAACTCCACAGTTAAGCGTGCCTGACTTGGAGTAGTCTTATGATGGGTGACCTACCAGGAAGTTTCCCTGTAAGCGTGCGAGTGAGGACAAAAGACGCTGGAAAGACTCGTGTTGGTTTGTAGGGTCAGTCGACAATCCTAAAAGCAGTCTGGGATGTCACACAAGCAAATCATCTCACTTTCGTTATCTATCATGTGTTAAAAAAAATGAGTCGGTGTTTACTTCACAATCGCAAAGCTTGGAAACACCGGTAGGTTTGCTTCAATGTAAGCTTAAAAGGGAATTATGACTTTAACCTTCACTTCAACAGTAGTCGGTAGATTCAACATCAACAGAAGTTTCGACATAAGCTTCAATTATGGCCAGTTTCGGAACGCCATCATCCACCACCTTTTCAACCATCAATATGTGTATTGAATAAAAAATAACAGGGGAAAAAACATAAATAACTTGTGCATCGAGCTAAGAAAGAAAAATAAAATGGCGCAAAAATTCAAATCCTGGGCGTCAACGTGACTTAAGTCACGTTGATCTTACACCTACGTTAGTTAAGTTAAGTTGAAGTCCAACATGACTTAACTCACGCTCAGACCTGCTTCCCATAATGACGAACTAAACTCAAAAACCAATAAAATCAAAAGGCGCTAGATGATACATTACCTGATTTTTTTTACGTTTGATGAGCGTATAAACTTGCTCCCGAACGATTTGCAATGATTCCAACTATAGATTTTGCTCCAAATTTTTGCACTTTTTGGGTTTTTGGAGGTGAAAAGGGTAAGAAAATGTGTGTTCAAATGCCGAACGGCTGAGTTTTGTCCCAAAATAATACTGGATACTAACATGAGTTAACTCACGTTGCTTTTAGCGTGATTTAACTCACTTGGTATATATCGAACGTGACTTAAGTTACACAGAGGTATTTTCGTCAGTTTGTTTGGGAATAAGAATTTTTGTTTGTGAGAAGAGAAATTTACTGAGAATTTCTATTCTCCCATTTATTTTTGCTCATTCCCGTCCAACATGAGTTAATTCACACTAAAAAATGCGCCTACATGAGTTAACTCACGTCGAAATTGACATTCGATTTTTTTTAACAAGCAATTCTAAACGGGAGAAAAGCAATTCTCCAATTTTCCACACACTTCGCAGCAAAGTCCAATAACCCAATATCACTAAGCCCATTAACCACCCAAAATCTCTTGTTTATTAAAGTTAACCGGAAGCAAATGTTTGCCCTAATTTTAACCTAACTCTAATGGTTAATTTTACTCTAATACCCCTGTTTAATTATTAACCCTATTTTTTCCTTCTCAACAAAATCACACCAAATCTCCTATTTTTTTGAACAAAACAAATCTGTCTTATCTCTTATTTATTAA
>Ga0228710_1009472_pt1 | contig 13493 bp, 6 predicted proteins | sample MedpolnodulmetaG_FD_177995 | JGI IMG/M metagenome (GOLD analysis project Ga0228710, IMG submission 177995) | Root nodule microbial communities from Medicago polymorpha collected in Santa Monica, California, United States - pink nodules | ecosystem: Host-associated > Plants > Roots > Nodule...
TGAGGCAGGATCCGTTGACACCAGGTGTAAGACTTTTGACTTACACCAAATCAGAACCGTTAAATTATGTTCTACCGTTGATGAATCATACCTTTGATTTGCGATTCTGATTGTTGGTAGTTTGTTCTCGGAAAAGGTTGCGTACAACTTCCAATATTCAAGTTTTGTATAGTTTTATTATAAACGTAAGATTTAGTGATTTTAACGGTTCTGATTTGGTGTACCTGGTGTTAACGGATATCAATTTAAGGTTTTATTTTAGATCAATTCAAATATCCACCTCACATATTTGAAATGTACTATGTCACCGGCATTTCCGAAGGCATTATTATTAGGGGTGTACATTTCAAAATCGACCCACGTACATCCCTAATTATTATTAAGGGAAAAAAAAAATACAAAATGATTATAAAATGCTCATGAAAATGTACAATCTCACCTTTTTAGGTATTAGAGGATGTCTCAGTTAAGTCCCTAGCCGAAACTTCTGAGGAGATAAGAAGAATCAGAGCCAATAGGCCCAGGATAAAGATTGCATTTTTCGAATCCATTGTTCAATACCAATACAAATGAAATATTCTGTAGTCAATGATGAGAAAACTTGTAAGAAAGTGTGCTCTATATATGATGGATGGAGAGATAGGGACCAATATGGAACCATTACTTAGTAGTTGGGAAGGTAGCTAGTATCTATTGTAATTCAAACTTATCTTAATGTTGTGAGGTACGTAGTCTTTTCTCGATTCATTTTGAGTAGTAAAGATCGGGGGGTATGAAATGAAGCAGACCTAGAGCAGTTAATGTCTGTGCTATGTCTACTTGCTAACATGGGCATAATTCAAGGTCAACTACCTATCTTAAGGAGATACAATGTATCAAGAATTGCTCATCTCCCATATATTTTCGCTCATTCTTGCTGAGAAATACATCTGCGTGAGTTAACTCACGCTGAGAATACACGTGTGTGAGTGAATTCATGCTCGACTATTTTGATGAGAAGGAGCAAAAATAGATGGGAGAAGAGCGGTACTCCAATGTGTCTGATACAATCTAAACAATCCACACACTCACTAGTGTAAAATGGAAAATAATATTGACACGTTTGTAATCGATTATTGTAGTGATAGTACGCCATTTGTTTAAATTAATAACTGGTTTTTACAACTTGAACCCAGTAGCATGTTCGCAATTACGAAGAAAATTTAAAAATATCAAGTTATATTTTACAACATTTGATATTTAAGAGAAAATAATTATGTCCCTCAACTTTCTTTTCCCACTGCAGATTATTATTAATGAATTTTTAATATTATGTCAACTTTTATTTATTTAGATATTTGCGAATTCAAATCTCTTTTATAAGGATGAAGTTAAAAATGTTCAAGAACACGATGTAAATATGATTTTGATATTTATTTAAGTGTGGATTTAGCTTAGTGTGAGACTAGTTTTGGAATGGACTAAGTTAGTTGTGAGGCTGGTTTTTGAAGCAGATGGAGATTCAGCGTAGTGTTGGCCTTGAATAGATTATTTTGTTGTTTTAATGTGTGGTTGTAGTTCTCTTTGTAAGTGTTTTATCTATTTGTATTTTGGTCCAACTCTTACCTGCTTGTACGGTGGCTTTGTTTTACTTTGGTATGTCATTATATTTCTAATTTATTTTGAGCAGTACATGTGTATTTTGAGTTATGGTAATATTCTGTTGATTAATACATGTATCATTGGTCCAACTTTTACATGTATATTTCGATTAGTACAATTTAATGGGGTAAAATATTTTTTTTTTGACAAACGAAAATGAAATTAAAATTACCACTGGTGATTCATTTCACACAAAGCGTGCAAATGATAATCACCAAAATAGAGTACAACAAAAAGTCACGGATACTGAAATAGCGAGCACCAAAGTAAAGTAAGTAAAAACAAGAAGATTACAGACTAATGCACATACAAGACAGAGGATGCCGCCACCACTCATGATAGATAAAAACAAAAGTAAGCATGTTTGCCTTTAACCACTAAAAAGATAACAGTTTGACCCTCTCTGCTAAAGAATACGAATCTGCAACCTTCTGATGAAAAACCCTATCGTTCCTTTCCTTTCAAATAATCCAGACACAAGCCAACTAGATTATCTGAAAGAATGTGTGTGAAGAACGCGGTAACCCAGCCATCTGGCCAAACTGATGAAAGTGATTCCTACTCCCAGATGGAGCGATAAAGGATAAATGAAGCCATTGCAAGACCGCAGACCAAATGTGGCTAAAAGGGTCCAACGAAAAAGGAGATGGTCTGCAATCTCCTGTAAGCCGCACCCACCCACACAAATGTTATCACTTGTATGTATAATTTGACGTCGGACAAGATTATATTTAGTCGACAACCTGTTACAAAAGAGTCTTCAAACAAACAAAGATACTTTAAGTGGAACTTTTTTAAGCCAAACATCAACAGAATGGCCATGATTCGGAAGTTCCTCAACCGTCGTGAGAAAGCGGTACGTCCCGTAACCATTAATGGGATCAAGATAATTTAGTTAATGGTATAAAATATTATGCATATATGCAGGGAAAAATAAAAAGGTATGCATATACTCAATATATTCAAAAAATAAAAATAAAGAAGATGTACTTTTCGTATGTCGGTTAAAACTTAGATGACTTAAGAAATTAGTTTCTTGGTCAAAAAAAGAAATTATATTCTTAGGTCGGACAAATATGTCAGACGTATTTCTGAAGGGCCATGCTACTTAAGTTGACTCTAATTAGTTAACCTACTTAGCAAAAACCTGACTTAACCTGACAAAACTTGTTAATGTCGCTTACTATTAGGTCAGACACATAATAGACTTAAGAGGCATTTTTTTAACCAACTTAAAAAAGTGTTTTTCTTATAATAGTGTATAATGTCTTGAATAATATTGATTCTAATGTCCTGAATAACATTTTTTGTTGTTAATATATATCTCATTTTGCCTTGTTCGAAAAAATATATTGATTCTAGTGGAGAGATCCGATATATGTAAAATTTAAAATATAAAAAAAAACGTGTTTTTACATAAATTGAGGGGTTTTTTTTTTTTGTCAAGTAGTCTAATAGTTAGAATTCACCTTTTTCAAGATGAATCAGTGGGGTATCCGAAGTTCGAACCCCGACCCCTGCATATAACAATGCACGTCTCTGCCAACTGAGTTATGCGTTTGTTTATAAATTATGTTAGTTTTTAAAGTTTGAACTTTGGATTTATTTTATTGGTACTCTTTCGATGTTAATTAACTCACCAATTAAGTTCATTTAGGATTAACACAAATTGAGTATGACTTGTATACATTTTGTCTATCCCTAGAGTCCAACACATGCAAATGTTCGGTGTGTACATCTATTAGGTGTGTAAGTGTTACAAACTCTAATGTATGAGTTCGATTTCTATCTATTAAAGAAATATAAATTTCATCCAAACAAATATAGTATACTAAAAAGTTTGTTGAAGAAGTCTTCGTTAGTTTTTTTTAAGAGTCAAATAAGTTTTTAGTTTCCACAATATTTCTGGTCAGCAGCTTTAATCCTAATCAAAATAAGAAGTGATGAATAATATCATAACATTACTAAACATTGCTGATACATTCTATATCTTATCTCTAAGCATTCACACGGAAAAAAATAACTATGGTATGTAGATGAGTCGACTTCGTATCTTGAACTAAAACTATGGTGGAATATATTGTTTGTGGGGTCGAACAAAAATTGTATAAGATTATAAACAAAATTTTGAATGTTATACACACTAAAAACATAGGAAATTGCTGAATGATACTGCATGTGCACGCTTAAACGAAAAATGATGAACCACATAAATATCAACCGTTGATGTTTAAGATTGTCATGTTTATCCTCATTCTATTACTCTATTAGCACACTATCTAATATGCATAAATGGCAAGTGGGTATTTTAACCTTAAATTTTAGAGAATGAAAGTACTAATAACGACAATGATATTTGATATAATATAACTAATGATATTTCACCACTTTTGTTATAAACCTCATCACACATACATAGTGTGATGCATATTCATACTTGATTTTCTCTTGTGAAATGTCCATGCTAGTGCAACATAGTTTATTCATGAAATTTATTACAAAGAAAGAGTACATCATGCATAATGATATCAGTTACGAGTGTTGTGCTCAGTTTTCACGCTAACAGCACCAGCATATGCGCAGCACCTATCGCAACAGCCACAGGGGCAATAACCTCGTCCATGCCGACCACCATTACCACGTCCACGTCCACGTCCGGGATAACGACCACCATAATAATAATTACCACCACCACGACCAGGATAGCCCCCATTATAGCTTCCATATTTCGCATCATTTACTTCATTTGTTTGTTCAACAACCTCTGCAAACACATGATAGAAAATATTATACTTATATTCGTTTTGTTATTTTATCTGAGACCTTGAGGAGGAGTAAACTCCAAGACCCAAGCCAACACCACCGGCCCAACATTTTCATTTATTGTTATCGGAGTATTCATTATTTTACTATTGAAAGAGTACACTTTGGAACATTGTTTAGAGCCATTTTATATAAACTCATAATATTTAATCTAGACCATTCATGTGGGGTTGTAACGGTTCGGTTTGGATCGGTTTTTGGTCAAAAAAATGTTTGAACCAATGGAATCTTCATCGGTTCAGTTTGGTTCGGTTTTTACTATTTTTAAAAAAAGAAATCAAACCAAACTAGTCGGTTTGGTTTGGTTTGGATCCATTTGGTTGATCTATTTGTTTGAAAATACAATTAAAAAAATTCATATTTTCACAAATTTGTATTTCATGCATACAACATACTCAAATATTTCATAAAACTTTGTTTTTCATGTTCTCTGTTTTTCAAACTACTTTGTATAACTAACAAGAGATGGATGATCCTAGCGGCGATGAGGAACGGTAAGTTAGGTGAGACTGGCGGCTAGTGTTATATTTTAGTAGAAACGAAATAGAGTGCGGGTGATTAGATGAGATGATAATGGAAGAGAGTGAATAAATTAAAGAGTATTTTATGTTCGACTTTAATTTTGAGCTTAATCATAAGTGTGTGTGAGGAGGGATAATATTACTAAAACATGGAGTGAGGTTAGCATCGGTTTGGTTCATCGTTTCATTGGATCTCAAAATTAAAAACCAAGAACCAAACCTAACTAGATCGGTTTAGGTTGGTTTAGTTCGGTTTTAAACTGAACCAAACAAGGTCGGATAATTTTTCGGTTTGGTTCAGTTTAAATTTTCGGTTTCATTGGTTTTGTTCGAACCACTTATACCCTACACGTAGGATTACATGGTTTAGGTCTCTCTTATTATCTCGTAAAATATAATTATGTTCTGTCTTATAATAATTATCACATTTATAAAAAAAAATATTTATCCTAAAATACTTGATATTCATGAAAATGAAATATATTTATTCTAAAATACTTATATGATATTCATGAAAATGTACAATCTCACCTTTGTTTGCATTAGAGGAAGTCTCAGTTAAGTCCCTAGCTGAAACCTCTGAGAAGAAAAGAAGAACCGTAGCTAAGAGGCCTAGGATGAGGATTACTTTTCTCGAATCCATTGTTCAATATTGATTCAAATGGGATATTTGGTAGCTAAATGATGAGAAAACTAGGAAAAAAGTGTGCCCTATATACAATGGATGGAGAGAGATCGGAACCATTGCTTGGTAGTTGGGAAGGTAGATAGTATGTATTAATTCAATCTTATCTTAAAGTTGTGAGGTACATAGTCTATTCTTGATTCATTTTGAGTAGTGAAGATCGTGCGTGGGCTATGAAATGAAGCAGAGCAGTTATTGTTTGTGCCATGTCCACTTGCTATTTGTTGGAAAATGATAGTATTGAAAGCAGACTTCTAGAGTGTGAATATAGCACAAATCAATATGATGTATTTGAGCACGTCATATGTGTACGTTTGTGGATTCATCTTTTTGTTTTTCTTTTCAATTAGTTTCGTGGCTAGATTTATATATTTAACTGTCGAGAAGTAAAGAAATTGAGGTTTAAAACATGACTCTCGTAAATAATGTTTCTATCAAATATGGGCACACTTACAAGACTTTGTGCATTAATTCATCTCTACCATAAATTTTAGGTGAACGATACTAACATGAGAGTTGCACATATGATATTAATTAGATAACATATATAGTTGAAAAACTTTTAACAATTAGTATTACCCTTGAAATTCAAAATGAAGCTCATTGTACACTGGAAATTCAAAATGAAGCTCATTTTACGACAACGTTTACAAATACGTCACTCATTTTTTAAGTAAAATAAACATTTTCTGTTCGTAACTCCAACGACTAATCTCTTAACTATTGTGAAATCTAAATAGCTAACAAGTTCTTTCTAAAAAATTTCACGTTGTTGCATGTCTAAACTCCGGTTCAAACCCGAGAGTTTGATAATCTAGAAAAATGTCATTAATTGATACAAAGATATAGTAGGTTTTTTTATAGAAAAATTGCAAATATTTTGTTATGACCATAATATTTCGGTCTTTTATTAAAATAGATTAAATAATTAGAAACTATACATGCATTTGCCATTATTGGACGAGGGAGCCGGTACCCACGCTTTCCCTCTTGGGATCTGTCCTCGTTCCTCTCACAATTGATTGATTTATTTTAAGGAAAATATTAACTTGTGCTCTTAGGGAACATGTTTAGAATTCCATTAATAGAAGTTATTAATCGGAAATTGTGTTAATTTATTGTTCAAAATGTTTAATATAATCTTTTTTTGATAAATTCTTACCATTAATGGAATGACATTAATGTTTAACATGTGCCTTAAGGGCAGGTTAACATAACCCTTATTTTAATACTTTGAATGTTCAACTCAATAGTACTTGCCTACATGGTTTATGTTGAAATTGTCAGTGACGAACGATACCGTAGGTCACCCACTTATTTGAGTTTTTCTTTTTCTTCAAATTTAATACTCTACGGATTCTATTTATAAAAGAATGTAAGTGTTCCTTGATTTTAACTCAGTTGGTAAAGACAATGTATAATATATGTAAGGTTTGTGCTTCAAACCCAGACACCACCAACAAAAGAAAAAGTAGGTCAACAAAGTTGATGGAACTTAATTGAATCTTGAAATGAAGACATTAACTTTGAATAAACTATTTGTCGCGTCATTTTTTGATGATCAATGCTATTTGATTAACGTTTGACTCACTAATTTTTTCACGACTGAACTTTTAATTAATTTCTCAAAAGAATGGGAAAAAGTTCAAACACCATTTTAAAAGATTAAAGGTTCGGGGGTTAGTTATATTTAGGGAAGGTATGAGCACCCTAAATATTCGTAGTACTCTACGAGAACCTCTTGATTTTATTTCATTAATTGTGTTATAACTTGTTTGCTTTTAAAAAAGAGTTTAAAGTGATAAAGGAAAAAAAGAGACTTGTTTATCTACATTTTTTATTGATTTGGAAGAACAAGTTTCTTTGCCTACGTACCCGTGAGGGATCAAAACCTCGTAGTTCGGGGTAGAAATTGATGTTTGATTTGTTTTGTGTTTTTTATTAGTTTTGAAAAGGTTTTAAAATAAAAAAAGCCAAGTGGCAAGTAAGAATTGGTTTGTGTTTTTTATATTAAAAGAAAGATGACTCAAAGTATGATTAAATGAATTGAAATTTGATTAAAAAAGTAAAATAAAAAGGGAATCATATACTAATAATTTGTCAAAAATTAGCATATATTGTCAAAAAAGGGAATCATATCCTTAGCATATATTGTCAAAAAAGGGAATCATATCCTTTTAATCTCTCCTTTTAATCATAGCAACACATTTGCTATGATTTATAAGCTTATAAATCATAGTAAAATAAAAAGGGAATCATATCCTTTTAATCTCTCCTTTTACAAATTCTTTGTCAAAAAAATATATGCGGACCGTTGACTAATAATTGATAAAATTTTGTAAAATAAAAAGCAATTATTAGAAAAATTTGAATCTCATATTGAATAGATAGATTTTTTTATATATATAAAAGTTCATAAAGGGAAAACACTCTTACGGTGTGTTTGGATTGAGGGTTTAGGAGACGAAGGGATGGGAGGGCTCACTTTTATTGTTTAAATTATGAACAATGTAAAATGTTTTTTTTAAATAAATTAAGTGTTTTTGAGGTATTATATGATCATTTATCATGTTGTTAATTCAACTTTCAAAAAATCATTTTATAATGTCCGTAATTTAAAAAAGAAAACTAAACCTTCCTCTCTCTTCCCCTCATAAACCCTCCATCCAAACACACCCTTATAGTTAGACCCAAGTTTTAATATAATATGAAAGTCGCTTGAATCAGGTCACCTATCTATACATGCACCAAGCCAATAATGGTAAGTGTGAGGGGTGTATTAGGAAAAACCTAAATTCACATTAGGTGTATATATATATATATATATATATATATATATATATATATATATATATATATATATATATATATATGACTATTGATAAACATTCACCATCTTTTTTTGAAGAAGATAAACATTCATCACCTTACAAATCGGTTTTTTAAGAATGAGTTTGACCCAACTTTTAACAAATATAATATCAAATTTGGATCACGCTTCGGTTTTAAACGCTTGAAGAAAGTCTTGTGTAAATAAGAAAACAGTTTTATTTTTTGTCTAAATAAAAAAAATATGTAACTTTCAAACTTACATTTTCATAATTTTAGATTGGCATAAATTAACAAACTTATTAAAAATATGTCTTAAAGGGTTTTATGCTAAGATATTTTTAATAGGAAATTTTGTTAAAAGCCTCATCCATAAATTTAAAAGGAGAGATAGTGTGATGCTAATTTACAAATTATTTCCACTTATGACATATATATACTATTGGCAAGATAGACAATACACAACAACAGAATTTCTGTCTTTCTGTGCATCTCGTGATCAACACACAATATTATTTACTTATTTCTATAGGCAGACGAAATGACAATAATTATTGAAAATTCACACAGACAAGTCGAGATTTAAACCTAATCACAACATCCAATCTAACAATTTTACCTTTTTGTCCGTTGAGTTGAGTCTTACGGACATACAACATTATTTATTCATGCAATTTACTACTAAGAAAGTACATATATATCATGCACGATGATATCAATTATGAGTGTTATGCTCAGTTTGCACAGCAACAGCTTCACCAGCATATGAGCAGCATTTACCACAACTGAATGATCTATTTAACCCATTACTGCAACAACCATAGCGACAATGTTGTCTACCTCCACCTCGACCAATACGAGGAGGAGCTTCAATACAAGTACTGTAGTAACCACCTTGGCAATTAGCACCTACTTTATTTGTTTGTTCAACAACTTCTGCAAACAAAATATTAATCAATAGGAATTAAATATTATAAGAATTTTGTATATCTTTAACACTTAAAAATTCATATTTAATTCATATTTAGGAGAAATTCTTCTAATATCTTAAACATTGCTTCAAAAACTCATTAAAAATATCTAATAAATACACATGACTTGACTTAAAAAGAAAACTACTCAGGAACGGATCCAGACATTTAGTGTATATGAGGCTAAAATCTGACTAAGTTGCTAACACTTGCACTAGCTACCGACAAAAGCAAAACCAACTTCAAAAGCTTATAAATCATAGCAAATGTGTTGCACTTATTTGTTTCCACAAGTTTTGCACAAGGTTGTTGACTTGTTGGTCTTATTCTTAACATATTGTGTTTTATTTATAAGGGTAATAATTATTTTGGTCTCTGAATGTGTAAAGAGTAACCGTAATAATCTCTCAATGTATCAAAATTTAAAAATAGTAATTGATTGTGCACTTTGCTAGTCAAAATAGTCTCTAATATTAAAATAATTTATTAATATTGTCATATTAGTCTTTTAATATACTTATTTATTGTCACTTCAGGACTATTTTGACTAACAAAATATAAAATCAGAAACTATTTTAAAATTTTAATTCACTGAGTAATGGATACTCTTAAATCTAAGCCATCCAATTTATAAAGAATATATCAAAGGTAGGATTAGGCTTTCTCATCATGGGAAAATCGAATGACATTTCTTTATCATGGTCTAATGAAAGTGAGAAGAGGGTTTTTTTTTATAATTAAAAGACGAGAAAATGGTTTGTAAGAATGGGTTAAACGAGTGAATATTAGTCCTGTAGTAAAATTAAATTAAAAAATAGTTAAGATAAAGATATAAAATTATTGTTTTTTTAAGTGGTTAACTATGTCAACACTAATAATTTTTGGACTGCATCTCATATGGCCCTTAAAAAAACAGTTAAAATGTTAATAGTTGTTATTATTTCTTGTGTGTTAAATATGGAATTCTTACAAAAGGTTTAAAAGTGGGTCTATATCTTTTTTAGTAAAAAGCTATTTTATAAAAATAAAAAAATGAAGAACAAAAACTATATTTTATTAAATTTTGCTAAAACAATGTTAGGTCAACCTCTGCGTCCATATATATTAGATGTCCCCTATAAATTCATTATCTGGAAGGTTCACATTTGAACCGTTTTTTGAAGGTCTAATACCCATAATTTTTAATCTTAACTACTCATTTAAGGTTAAACGGTTTAGGTCTCCTAACATTTTTCATGCAGTATATATTTCCTTTGTCCCATAATAACCTTCATCGTAAAAAATATTTTGAAACAAAAAGTGTGTCACTTTTCTTTTCCAATGTAATTTTAATTATTTGTGTATCACATGTTTGATTCTGTATACATCAACATTCTTTTACTTTAATTTGTCATTTTTTCCTTCATATGTGAAATCAAAAGTGTCAAATTGTGGAGGGGGTATGTGTTTGTGTGTGCGCATACTTGTGGGGACGCTCAGGAAAGGCCAACGGGCAAGTTAGTTTATAAAAAATGTCATTTTTTATTGATAGATTATGGGAATCGCAATATGTTAAAACGTTAATCATGTTTTTGAGTTTTTTTTCCGGTAATAACATAAATAAAATCATGTGAATAACTCAAAATTATATTATCTTTTTTTTTTTTGTAATAATAACAGCAAATGATCAACTTTTGTGACACTTAAGTTGAATAGCTTCGCTCTACCCTGTACTTTACGGGTTAAAAGGAGGCAAACTTAAACGATGCGTGTCAGATTTGCCAAAAAAATATAAAATTTACATGAATATGTATATAGAGAAAAATGAAAAATATTATATTGCTCACCCTTTTTGGTATTAGAGGAAGTTTCAGTTAAATCCCTAGCTGACACTCCCGGGAAAATAAGAAGAACCATAGCAAACACGCCTAGGATTGCTTTTGTCGAATCCATTGTACTCAAAAGTCTAACCCTTCACAAATCAATATTTAGAAAGGGAATTTGGTTGTGAACGATGATAAAACTAGTAAGAAAGTGTGCTCTATATATGTGGACGTTGGGATCAACAGTGGAGGTGATAATTGAATTAATACTTGGTGTGTATTAATTCAATCTTATCTTAAAAGTTTGAAGTAGATAATTGTTTGTTGATTTCCATACTATTCGTTTTGATTTACTATTCCCTGGAAAAGACAATATTGAAAGCATATACTTCTTGTTGTACACTAGCTTACTAAATTTAAAATAGGATAATGATATTTGTAAATCTCAATTTCTCAAACATTCATGTAACATGTTGTTTTCTCTATGTTATTCCTTTAACAAGATCAATATATCACATTAATTTATCATATCAAGTTTTTTTTTTCCCTCCCATAAGGTGTGTAACAAATTTGGGTGTTTATAGATTAATTTCCTTCTAAATAATCCACACACATTCATAATATTTTTACTATAAAGTAAAGGAAAAAAATCGAAAGAGTATATGAAGCATGAGGTGGCTATAAGATTAGGCATCCGCAATGTTCAACATGTGTTAGTATTTGACACACGTATGACATTTGTAGGATAAGTACCTGTTTGTTTATGCGGTGGATTGAACGTGGTCGCAGGTTTGGTGAGATACTCTAATGTCTAGCTTCAGCAAATCTCAGCCAAATGCGTTTTGAGATGCGACAATAGCAATTTCACCATAAATCCAAACTGACCATAAATGTCTCAAAAATTATTTTTTTTCATTTACTTCAACACACCATAGAAGGATATCCAACACCTATGTGACATTTGTATGACATGTGTTTGACAACTATGATCAATGTTACAAAGAAAGTAGATTTTTACATAGTAGATACATAAATAAAGGTCAAATACAATCATATCTTATTTTAGATAATTTTTTGATGAAAAATATTGTTTAATTTAGATGCACATTATATATTTTGATTCTCAATTAACATCTTTTATAAATAATATTAAAATATATGTAGAGATGTTGGTGTCTTGTGCTTAATACATCTCAACGGTAATTCCATTTGCTTCAAATAATCATGCAAATTAAAAAAAATATATATGTTTATTAGTTGAGGAGATTTTTGGTAATGTTTTTCATCCCTTGTCATAGACCAAAAATGTTGTAGTTAACTGTTTTAAATAGTGTTAAGGCGATGGATAAATTAAAAGGAGAGAAAGTAATAACGGCAAAAACTCATCACCATCACAAATGCATAGTGTAATGCAAATTTATACATGATTGTCTGTGCCAAGCCTACTTAATTCGTTGAAAATAACAGTATTGAAAGCATACTTCTTGTTGATTTTGAAACCATTCATTTTGATATTTGAGGAGTGAAGATACATTCCAAATAAACACACCCGTAGTATTTTTTTTCTATGTAGTAAAAAGCATATCAACAGAGAGTGTACACTCTAAAAAAGAAAAATTTTTGGAAGACACTCTGAACTTATGTAAGAGAGTATTATTGTTGGTGAATTTTATTACTTCAACAAATGATTTAGATGATCTATCTATGACTCAAATTAAATCTTTAAGGGGTTCTAAATTGACAAGTTTAAGTTTGAAGAACAAGAAACATATGAACATGCAAACTAAAATGCAACAACAATATGAACAAGACTTTAAGCTTAGACATGAGTAAAAATACACAACTAAAGGGTTCAAAGTCACATATTGACTAGGTTAAAAGTATATGTGAGTTGTGTATTTCATAAACATTTTCACAATATTCATCATGTTAAGTGTTTGGGTATAAATTGTTTGTTTGTGTAAAACTATTGTTCTATTTGACATAAAAGTAAAACGAGAAGAGATAAGGCTATTTCGCTTGGGATTAGAGACATCAACCAAGCGTAACAGCTGCAATCTCTCGATCAAATAACGGATTCCAGCTTTTTAAATGATATTATCACAATCACTCGACAATATCATTCGTGTCCAAATGATATCATTATTTCTAAGGGATTGTTTAAATGTCGATTTCCCAAACATTTAAACAAACACAAAGTCGATTGGATCGTTTAATCGAC
>Ga0228710_1009473_pt1 | contig 13493 bp, 7 predicted proteins | sample MedpolnodulmetaG_FD_177995 | JGI IMG/M metagenome (GOLD analysis project Ga0228710, IMG submission 177995) | Root nodule microbial communities from Medicago polymorpha collected in Santa Monica, California, United States - pink nodules | ecosystem: Host-associated > Plants > Roots > Nodule...
AAAAAAAAAAACACGGTCGAACTTGACCAAGACATTAAGTTATAATGGATCACCAACCTAATTAACGAAACAATTTTTAATAAAATTATTAACTTTATAATTATAAAAAAGGAAAAAAAATATGTTTATTAAAATTTACTATAAATAGTAGGAGTTGATGTTTATTTTTTTGTTAAATAGCCTACTAGTTAGACTTACGCAATGTAGTGAATGGAAATTTGGAATACTTGATATTGAACTACTAAACAAGTTACACTTATATGATAAATTGTTTATCTTTGTTGATGAAATAAGCTTTTTTGAGGGAGATGAAATAAGTTAATTTTGTTGTGAAAAATTAATTAAAATGTTATGTGGTCAAGTGATTTCCGCAGATTCAATTAAGTACCTTTATTTTTATAGGCTTGAATCCATTTGAAAATTAAATAAAAAATGTTATGTTGTTGTGAAAAACCTAACCGATATGAAATGTAGTATTTTCAACAAAAAAAAAAATGAAATGTACTTATTGACCTCATTTATTTTTGCTGTGCGAATTTTAATTGAATATGTACAATCTTTCTAAATGATCCTGAGTTTCTTTTGCGATCGTTTCATAACTTGCTAGTTGTACCTCTAAATCGATAGTTAACACCGCATTCCTTGATCCAATTCCAGGTAATGACCTTCTAATTTTCTTGCATCGCCTATAGTAAGGGTTTCCAAAATTGAGAATCTAAAATATGAATAATTGTAAATTGAATATTAATTTAAAAGTAAGATTGATAGATGATAGCTCGACTATAGTGGGTGGTGTTGGTACGTGAGGAAGGGAAAGATAGAAGAAGACTCAAGTTCATATACTTAAGTCATTACTCTACAAGAGAGAAGTAACGACTTCATCAATTTTTTTCATACCCTTCATCATTTCTTTATTTATGCACAATTCAAGCTTCCTTGATTTTAGGATTACTAGAGGAAGGGAAAGATGGAAGAAGACTTAAGTCATTACTCTAAGAGGTTACCAAAGGAAGAAAATAAAGACTTCATCAATTTTCTTCATACCCATCATCATTTCTCTATGTATGCACAATTCAAGCTTCCTTGATTTTAGGATCACTAGCAACATTTTCTTTTTTTGAAAGAGGGATCATTAGCAACATGTCCATTTGTTTCACCAATAATACTATGTCAAGTGCATTTCCTCATCTACTATATTGAATGATAACACATATTTCCATCTTTTCGATATATTTATCACCTCTTATGACAAATAGAGGTTCTAAAGACATAATCCTGCAATCTTGTTAAAAAATTCTTCAATATGCAACTCTAATTTAAGGATTCTCATATTTGAGAATGTGATAAATCGATAATTAATGAAAGGTAAAATTGATAGATGATAACCTAAATAAAGTTGGTGCTTTTAATACATAGTAAAGAGAAAGTAAAATATCGAAGATTAAGTCTAAGACTTAATCATTACTCTACAAGAGAGTACTAAAGAGGAGATGAGAGACTTCGCTAATATTCTTGATTTTATAATCACTAGTCATGTGCCCATTTACCTCAACTTTCTTGATTTTTTGAATACTAACCACATGTCCATTTAACTCAACCAATTATATTATGTCAAATGTATTTTCGATGTATGCAATTTTGAATTGTAGCATCCAACACATAATCATCGTTTTCACGGGTCGTTGTTACTATTGTGTTCTATCAACATAAAACACAAGAAGAAAAAAAATACATAATGGGGTCAAATACCGTGTTTGAAAATGTATGTCAGCTCCCAAGAGAGGATCCCTTTCTTATATTCCCATCTATTATCTATCCTTTTCTAAGATGTTTGTCAAGGTGTGATGGTCGTGTTACATCAAAGTTTCACCGTGTGGTGGAAATTGGCTGAACATGAAAGTTTCATGGGTTAACTGAGTTGCGGTGTGTCGACCAAAGAGAGGTGTGGTTGTTTAGGAGTTAAAAATACCTACTAGTGTATAGTGACTAAACCGTCAAATTGGTGTATGTTGTCTTTGTAATCCGTTTTTAAATTAATTCTTAAATTGGTACAAGTTATTAAAGAAAAAAAGATTTTTAGCATGATCATACGTTACCTTTTTATTTAGATTTTTTTTTTTTGAGAAAATATAACCGTGATAACTTTTTATTTTAGAGTCAAAAATGTTTTTTTTTGTTAAAATATTTTTTGTAAAAATCCTAATCAAACACTTAAAAATGACAAAAGTGGTTTTTTTTATTTATAAAAATGATTAAAAAAATCTAAAAATTTCTAAAACAAAAGACTGAATATCTGCCTCCCGATTCTTAGTACAACTGGAAGTTTTTTCGCATCGTCATTTTTTCACTTTCAGTTATACCTTTAAACAAACTTGTCAATGATAAATGTTATATTATTGGTGTCATTCAAAAAATATAAAAATTTATTTTATATTACGCCTATAATTTTAATCAAAGTCAACATATTTTTAATAAAAATCAAATTTCATAAACACTACCGTTCATAATTTATACGCATTAGGGTAATAAAAAGAAGGCTTAATAGCAGTTTTAGCCCCCTAACTTTCCCAAAGTTGCGACTTAGGGAGCGGTTTTGTATTTTTTTAAGGGACCAAAATCGCAATTTCGTGAAAGTTAGGGGGCGAAAACTGCTATTAAGCCTAAAAGAACGGTTAAACATATACGAGTGTCCGTGGAACGCTAGCTAGTTTAGAATATGAAAAATGGCAAAGATTTGACCTTGAATGCATCACTGGCGATCTGATCCCATTTTTTAAGGAGTTGACAAAATATACCACTTTATATACAATATACATTTTTACAGTACATTTTAAGTATGATATTTTAAAAAGGGTCATGCTTACTAGTGTTTTCGGAGCACTAATTAAAGAAAATAAAAATAGAGAATACTATAATATGTTTTTAAGTACATAACACAAACTAATAGAATGCGCGGAAGGGGAAATGCGAAACAATTAAATATTAAATTGGTGAAGAAGCAAGTTGAAAAGTCCCGAGTAAACATTTTTATTTCTAATGTAGTGATGAAGAGTAGTTTTGATCAATCAGCTTCTAGGAGATTAAGTTTAGCCATCGAGTAAGAATGACATTGGATACTCTTTAGATAGGGTACGATAGTACCCATTCCATACCCGCGTAACCGCGTTTATAAAAAAATCTATGTACATGAACTCAAATTTTCGTGGACAACAAATTTGGTGTCCATCCTGTACCCTATGGACATATAAGCACCCATACATGCACTTCAACCAGTGGCAGAGTCCTTCATGGGTTAGGGTGGGCTACGGCCCATGCGAAAAAATTAAAAAATTAACGACTATAGGTCTATTTTGCGAGATTTTATACAATTTTGTGTCGATTTTAGGTTTCTATTGATCCAAATTCCCGCAAAGTGGTATAGTGGCCCACCCTAAAAATTTAAATAATTTAATTATAGGTCTATTTTGCGAGACTTTAAACAATTTTTCAAAGGTTATAGTTTTCTGCAGTTTCAAAAGTGGCATACATTAATTGTGGCCCATCCGAACTTTTTTTTTCTGGCTCCGCCACTGACTTCAACAACAAAAAGACAATAAACAACAAAAAATATCACAAACTTGATTAAAATACAACCTAAATATTTAACCAAATAAAAAGGATCTAAAATATAAAAACAAGTGCATGTTGCATAAATATCAAAGACTTTATGATTCTTTCAAAAAAAAATAAAGACTTTATGATTAATTAACTAATTTTAGTATTATATAAAATTATAATTATAGTATATATAATGTGTGGATGTAGGATGGGTTAAGCACTAGAGTGCCCGTATCCACATTCATACCCGTTCAAATTTACAGATAATTATGCAATCCAACAATGCAGATATTTATCCGTCTATCGTGGATATTTTTTGTAGATGTCATCCTTACCATCCAGAACCATTTTTTTATAGTTAGCACGTTGTTGTTGCCTGCCCATTCTACGGCTTAATAGTCTCAAAAGATGCCTAATATAATGTAGTAAGAACTAAGCTACACTTTCCTACCATGTAAATTGATTATATAACTGTATAATCTCTAAGGTATATAAAAGATTGAATAGTATAGAAAGATATAACTCAATGAAGTGGGGGGTGGGGGCAAACACGCTATCTACGGGTTCATGCAAACTAGCCCTAGCAGATAGAGGGATTTTAGGACCAGACGAAAAATCTCTAAAAAAATATGGATCAAAACTTTAAGAATTCTGCTCTTCTCTTTGCACAAATCAACCGCGTCTTGCAGCCTTTCCAAATATACTCCTGTGTGAGTTAAGTCACGCTGCGTGACCTAACTCACGCACTTTATAATCTCTACGTGACTTAAGTCACGCACCATTGAGCCTTTGCGCGAGTTAACTCACGTAAGTTGACCGGTGGTCAGAACTGAAGAACAAATGTTTTTTTTTCACTTTGGTCAGGTTTTCAACATTCAATTTACACGTTTTTAACCACTTTTACACGTTTTTTTTTACCACATTTATGGTAGATACAAACTAAGTTATCATTCCTACCTATAAATACCCTCATAAACTTCCTCATTTCCTCACACCATCTCACATTATCTCCTCCCACTCTCTCCCCCTCTTTCTCTCTCTTTTTTTTCCTTCTATAATCTCTAGGCTCTTTTTACCCCTTTAGGTATATAGTGGTGGGGAAATAGTGGTCAGTCGGGTTGGGGAAAAAGACATCACCCCTTGAGGTAAAATTAAGTTTGCTTACTTTTACTCCCAAAATCTTTTTACCGTGAGTAAAAAGAATCATCCTAGGGGTATAACAGGAACCAAATTTAAATTTACTTCAAGCGATCTTGATGTCTTTTTCCCCAACAGGACTGATCACTATTTTCCACAAGAGCTATCACTATATACCCAAGAGGGTAAAAAGATATTAAGTAGATTAGTGAATTCAAATTAAATATATGTATTAATTATTGTAATGTTTGAATCGTATTAATAAAACGAGAGTATATTTATTAATTTTGTTTTTTATTTGTATTTATATTTGCATTTATTTTATGTTTATGATTATGTATTGATTAAATAAAATCGAATTTATTTTCTAATTTTGTATTTAATGAATAAATAAATTAGAATAAATATTGAATTAGAATAAAATTGAATTTATTTTCTAATTTCGAATTTATTTTAAGTGCATAAATAAATTAGAATATAGCAAATAAATAATTTAGAATAAAGTGAACAAATAATTTAGAATAAGGTGAACAAATAATTTAGAATAAAATAAAGTAAATAAAATAATTTAGAATAAATTAAATAAAATAATTTAGAGATTTTTTGAGATTTTAGATGAGAAATAAGGAAATGAGGTGTTCTGTCTTGTTTAAGACAGCACATAGCGTGAGTTAAGTAACGCAAAGTTTAACACTTACGTTACTTAACTAGGACAAGAGCATTTTCAAAATGGCTGCAGGGCGCGAGTGTTTTGTGCTGGGGAAGAGCCGAAATCAAACTTTAAGGTTTAAACCCTACATTTTTCCGGCTTAACGTGTTGGTCTATATGGGATAGTCCATTAGACAACTTTACAAATGACCACCAAGCAATAAAAAATATTAAGAACGAAGATAAGAACATAATTGATATAACAAAGATAAGAAACTAATTGATATAAATTGATTCAAATAACCAAAGATCAAAGCACATAGTAAAAAAAAAATTCTCTAGTTCTAGTCATCCTCAACAATGAAGATTTAGGTACTCGTGACAAATAAACAATAGACAAAGCATAAAGAATTAAGAATTACAAGTAGTCATCAACAATTCTTGAAGACAACACCTTTATTGTGTACCAATTCAACCTCTAATGAAGTTTCTTTCTCTACTATAGCACAAGTTTCTCGTATGAAAATTGATTCCAACATGACTTCCATATAATTAAAAAAACATCTGTAGTGTATCAAACCCAACACGGGGAGCCTCGACCCGACTAGAGCACCTGACACTGGTAGAAATACCCGAAATTGGAAAACATCGAAGCACATCACTACTACTAGGGTGCGTAGCGCCCTAAACCTAAAGAGTAGCATTCAACGCTAAAGATTCTACCGCCCAACGTTAACGTTGTAGAAAAGTGTCTTTTCAGTCTTGAAAATGTGATGTTTTTGCCGGACGTTAAAACTTAAAACCAACATCAAATTGAATGAAATAAACCAAAGGATTGACGAGGAGTCATCAATACATCTCTTGTGGGAATGGGTGTTCTCTCAGAGACGGAAGTTCTTTGCTATTGAAGAATTGTGTTTGATGATCTTCAAACTTCAGTCTTTCTTTGCTCATGGAGATATTATGATGGAGGTATTTTCTTTGTTAAACCTGCTTGTGATTTTCTATTTGTTTAATTAAAATTGTCTTCCCTATGCAGACTAGTGACGAGTGCACTTAGTTCCCTTTGGAAAAGTAGTGGAAGGTCAAATGTCATAACTAGGGAATTGGGGTCATGAATGTGTGTATGTCACTCTTTTCTTTTTGGAAATATTCTTGCATGAACTCTCACCCAACACATCATTCTTACATCCAACCAATAAAAAAATGACATTTTTTTTTTGAATGGCAAAATATATTATATATAAATAGGGGATTAAATCCCAAGTATTACACCAGAAAAAAAAATAAAAATACACCAAAATACCTAATGAAAAATCAACAACAATCAATTTTCCATGAGCACCAAAGGAGATAAAAAAAGCAGCCGACGATAATTTGTTGCATCAAACGATCAGATTTGCCCACCACTCAACTTCCGATAAGTCGGAGGAGCCACTAAAACAGCCTAAAACAACTTGCGTCAAAAAACTAGCTCTTGATCTCGAATCAAAAGTGATCGGCCCACCAGACTCCCGACACAAATCAATAAGGCACCCCTTAACTCACAACCCATCAGAGTAGACACCTAAACCTGTCCAAACTCGGCCCACTAATATCCCAATGCCAAATTCAAAGACATAGAAAAGGTGGAACAACAGTGCAAATCGTTCCAGTTTGAATAAAAACAAACCAACCCAAGCCACAAACTCAACCACCACAAGCACCTTTGCAGCGCCATCCTCTGGACCACTGTACCGTCTTTCTTCGCGGAGGAGAAAAATCTCAAATCATTCAGAGATTGGATCCACCACAACTGCACGACCCTTTGCAGACCTAAAGGACGTCGCCGACCAAAAACTGACCACGAGGGGGAGGTTTGGAAAGCGCACAGAAGCTTGGACGACCAGAAAGAAGGAACAATAACCACAACCAGCACGAAGGTAACTCGACAACGGTGACTAACCTCCCACAAACACCACCAGCGACCCACCTACAACAAACCACCAAGAGAGCAAGAAGCGAGCAGTCCAGTAGGTACAATGAGCAATTACTACCGTCAACACGGAGCATCTATGCACCTAACCCTTTCGAGCAACATCAAGCAAATGTCTTATTGAATCCAAAACTTGGATCCAACAAAAACATGTGCAGATAGACAAGACCAGATAACACCACCACCCTTCAAAAACATCCCAACGAAAGACATCAACATACCAAAACAAAGAACATAAAACCAAAGCCGACGAACCATGAACAAAAACAACCGGCACACCTCTGCAACACACACAACCACCAAATACACACCACCACCGGACCGACAACAAGAACAACACAAAACAACGATGATAACAGACAACCAGCGTCCCCGAACCAGCCGTAAATCTCCAACGGAAACCAACAGAAAACCACTGCCGGAGCAAAAACGGCCGTAAAACCACTGGACAAGAGATCTAACACCGCAGACACGAACATAGAACCACCAAGTGAGGATGAGTAGCTGCAGCCAGACCCTGCTGAAGAGCGAACACCACTGCGGTACACCGATAGAAAACCACCAGATTCGAATCGAGCAGCAAAAGCCCAAATCGATACATCAACCAAAGATGTGTATCGAACCCCAAAACACCAGAGAAAAGCAACAAAAAGAACGAACATTGCGTGAAGAGACAGAAAACATGAGCAGAAAAACCACGAGAAGAGACAGATCTGCCGCGGCGGCGTTGACGACGGACAACCCCGGCTGGGGTTAAACGGTAGTGGTACAAATGACACATGTTATTAACTTTAAAGAAAATGTGATTTTAATCAAGGAAATGGAAACATAAATGATGGTGGGTGGTTCTTGTCAGTTAAAGAAAGTGGAAAAAGGAGAGAAAAAAAATATTAAAAATAATGAGAAAAAATTCTGATACTAATTCTTTTTATTATTTTAATGAGGTGTTAGATTTTTATTGGTTAGTGTAAGAAAGATGTGTTGGGTAAGAGTTCACGTAAGAATTTCTCTTCTTTTTGTATCGGATTGAATACTCCTTATACTCCTCCTGTTTTTAATTAACATAAATCTCTCTTTAAGAAAAAAATATCAAAATATGGTAATATTTAAAAGGATTTCTTTTAAACTAATGGTAGCGTATATTTAACTCGATTTTATGTGCCTAAAAAAAACTATTGATTTTTATGGTTTTTAAAAAACTATACTGCTATACACCACGAGAAAAATCATCTCGAGAAATCACGAAGGCAACATGTCATACTCAGAGTTGGGTGTGAAAATACATGAGATGATTGGGCGAAAAAACACAGGCGGTTGGCCAACATGAATGCTTTCAGGATAACTTCGGGATAGATAATTCGTTTGATCTAGCGTTATCCTTTTAAAAAAAACTATTAACTTTATGAGTTTTGTAAAAAAGTGTTGCAATTCTTTTTTGGTTCTTCCCCTTCCCTCTATATTCGAACATGATCATGTAATTAAAAAACATGAAATTTTCTCATTGGAATGTCGATTAATAGGGGAGCAAGAGCCAAGAATGTTTATCCAAACAAAGAAGGACTGAATGGCATTATTCTTCTTTTAACTTTTATGTTTTATACCATTTTGGGAGGTGGCCCCTGATTCTTATGAAAAAGGATGTCAGATTCTTCCTTTTTGAAAAGAAACACTATTGTGGTTCTGTTTTTGGATAATCTAGAGAGCAAAATAGGAAGAATTACAGCGTGTTTGAAAATTGATTTTGAATCATTTTATTGTAAAGTTTATTATGAGCAGACTCATTTTATTGTATTTTATAGACCAAATCTGTGTCACATTTAAAGTAAATAAAAAGTATATGTTCAACCAAACTCAAGGAGTATCATTGTGTTCACCTTTACTGTATTTGTGTAAGACTTAGTTGACCGAAATTCAAAGCTAAAAGTCAATTGTAGAGATAAATATTATAAATTCTGGTTTTAAATTAGAATAAATGTGTAGACAAAACCAATTCTACTCAAAAAAAATCTAAATATGTCCAAATCAATTCAAGTCTTTACAATCAATGTGAAATCAAACCTACATTGTGCATGTTTGGAATACACCCAACAGTTTTTGAAGATGAACAAAAAAAACCTATACCTTGGGCTTTTAAAAGAAAATTATCCATGAACACTCATACATATTGATTACATCTTGAGAGAGAAATAAACAGAGATAAATGACATGATAGGAAGATAAATACCTAAAAAAAATATTTAATGGATAGAGAAGAGTAAAGGGTGATTAAATGTCATTGTTGCTTTTAAAAAATCACAGTACTAGAAGAGCTCTACACACATGTTTTGTTTGAAGAATAAAATATTAGTATTAACATATAAAAAAAATCATATCCAATATGCATTACTTGCTAATTACTTCACTTTGCAAGTCATTAAACAATAAGAACAAAACTAGAAACAAAAGCAACAAAGTAGCTAGCTTTGGCTTCATCAATTAGTACTTAGTAGTGCTTCCATTAAGTCCAAAAAGTTAACAGCATAACACCATATACCATACTAATAAACTATAACATCATTGATAATATAATAATAATAAAAACAAAACAATTGCATGGGATCTAAATCATACAAAATGATGGATGATATGATAATGGACCAAGTCTAGTGATAATAATGCCAAAATTTGAAACTTAAACTACTTTATGATAGTGGACTATGCTTAGTGATAATACCAAATTTTGAAACTTAAACTACTTTATGAAGCCACTAATTAACTTAAACTACTCAATGAAGCCAGTTTTGGTCAAAATAGCATTCCTTACTTTGCTAAGATCTCTTCCTTTGAGTGTCCTTCCCATCCCTTCACACACAGAGAAAGATGAAATCTGACTCCTTGCAAGCTTCCTAGCAATCCATTCATGTGGAGGAACCATATCACCATCCTCATCACCATCTTCATCATCATGCAAACCACCATTTTTGCTATTCTTACCATAAACTTTTGACCAATCAGGAATGTTGATAGGTGCTGAAGAACCTTTAACAAAAGGGTCATCAGAAACAACAAAAGGTAGTGTATTAGCCTTTGGAATATTTTTTCTTGATAAAGTACATGCAGAAGAAGAAGAGGTAGAGAAATCCTTGGAAGCCCTTTTGATATTTTTTGAGCCAAAATCACCCCATACATCTTCTTCATCAAAATCTTGGTCTTCTTCCTTTGTTGATCCACCAACAAAACTAGTGTTTTTGTTCTTCATTACACCCCAATCTGCCATTGCTATTGATGAAGTGAAAGAGAGTGGTTATGAAAAGACAGAGGAGGGTAATAAAGAGATTAATTAGCTATGAGTAGTGATGACAATGTTTCCTATTTCAGCATATATAGACATAGAGAACTGAAACTTTTCCACCTAATGACACTGTGGTTTTGTAATGAGATAAAATAGATATCTTTTTCCCTTGTCCTTGGGAATCAAAAAGCAGAAAGGTTCAAGAGAATAATATCAGGAATCTCCCTAGCTTTTCTTACAATACCCTATAAATGGAAAAATTATTTTTTTTCCAAAAATTGAAATTCCTTATTGAATTACCAACTACTATAGCCTTGGAAATATGAGACAAGACTAATATTGAGAAAAGACAAAATTTTGGGGGGTGATGGCCAATGTAGCATTGATGTTTTATCGAGTTTTAAGTGTGAGTGATTAAGTCTTACATCATTTTTAAATAGGTAAAATGTTGGATATATAAGAGAAGTGACTCGTATATCTAACACCTTAAAGTTTTGGATGGAGATACGACGTTTTCCTCTCTTATGATCTTGGAACATTGGCCCCATTATTTCTCTTGTTGACGCTGGTCTCCACAACATGTCGCGGTGCATGTTTGAATGAGAGGTGAGATTGACAAAATCACAATGAGTTAATGTGATTTTGACAAAAACTACATGCATGTTTAGTATCATAATGGTTTTGTTAAAATCATGATGAGTCATTGTGATATTCGAACAACATAGTCTAGCTTTTGAAAATCATGGTAATTCACCATCTCATTGTAATGACAAGTATGCAATACATTTTGCAACTTTTTCAAATGAAGATGGTTTACCGTAATTTTTCAATCGCATCACACGTTCAAACATGTACTCAGTTTAAAGACGTACTTGATATACACGTGATTACATTCAGTTATTTTATCTTCTTACGTTATTATCAACATTGATGTGTACATGTCAGTATCGTGTTTGGTGTCGGTAATTCATTATGGTGGGGGAGGGATAGAAAAAACCAAGAGAAGATGCAAATGTATAGTAAGTAATAATGTACATAGGATAAGCGTGTATTATTGCCTGGACCAGAAAAAGTACATGATGTTATAGTAAAGAAATCAAAAGAGAATGATGGGTCTGAGTATGAATCTCAGTTCATATATTTAATAACATGATTGATTAGCTGGAAACAATGAAAGTAAGTGGTTAAATGCAAAAATCCAAAAAAGCCAAAGAGAAGAAGGAAGTGGGTGCAAAGGCATTGAGCAAGTCCCATCATATAGCAATAGGATAGAGTTATAGCATAGACTTAGAGTTTCCAATTAAGAAGAAGAAAACAGAAACACAATAGTTTCTCTTTTTTTGTTTTTAACTTTCTTTTATCTTTTGAAAAAGCTGCATGTTGATTTGGAGAGGTGGTAAAAAACTATTGGCTTGAAGGTACATGGCTAAATCCAAAACCTTATCTTCAACTCTGCTGTAGTAAAAGCTCATTTTGAGCTACATTTGTGTACCATCCCTCTATGACATAAGTGCTTACCGAGTAAAAGCCATTTTTATTGGATGTTGCCATTGTGTTTCTATTACTTCTATAAATAACATTGAGATTTGTAGCCGGATTTTGCTGACAGATAGATTTTCAAGTTTCAACTCTCATTGAGGATGGATTCTATGCGTACTAATATTTTAAAATTACTTCAAACTCTTACAACGATTTAGGAGTCATTTGAAAGTAGAAATTTATAGTTCTCCTAATCTCTTAAGATTAAGATAATGATCTTATTGGCGATAGTTCGATAAATACTGGAAAAAAAAAAGAGCTGAACTCTCAATCATGCATATTTGTTTACTCTTCTTTTTATCAATTTCACATGATCATTTCATTGTTTGAGCCGTGGGGATAGGAGTGGAAATAGGTAGGGTTGAGCTGAGTTTTGTTTACATAGACTAGATATAGTTTAGTTTAAAAAAAGTTAAAGTTTAAGTTTGATCTATTGACTTGTCAAATGCTTTATTTTAAGCATAATCCTTTTAAAGTCTGGTCCAACTATTAACTTGTTTAAAAGTCTAATTTATGTTAAAGATTTTAAATTAAACATTTGATCTATTTGAAAAAAAGGCTAATAAACATATATTCTTTAAAACACTAATAGACCAATAAAATTTGTAGAGCCTGTAGAGCTATTTTTTTTCACTTTATAAGCATATCTTGCATATATATTCAATAAAATCTTGTAAAGCATGTACATTTATTTTGTATAAGCTAATAAGTATATATTGCATACATTTGACCTATTGTCTTTTGTTTTTGGTAATAAGGTTCCTTACCTAGTAATTCGAAATGGGTAGTACCAAAAAGTACGTGAACTCGTTGGAATTAAAACTAGAAAGTAATACTAAGAGTTTTGTAACACATATATGGGTCGGAGTCATACTAGGCTTTTCTACACGCCTTAGTCTGACCAATTTATATTATAGGCTTTTTAAATGGCATGAGTCTAATTAACTTATTTATAAACGAGTTAGGTTGAGCCGGACTTTAAGTAGGCCACATCATAGGCCCACGACGAGCAGTTTGACCCATTCCCATCCTTACGTGAGGACGATGAATACTACAAGCATCTCCCTTAAAAAACGGTGTTTTTGATCAATAAAATTCTGAACTATTTTGAAATACCCGTCTATCGTATTTGTGAACCATCTACCAAAGTAGTCAACCTTCAAATTTGCTCTGATTGAGACTTTTAATTGACTCCATATAAGATACACAATAAATAAAGTAACAATGTTATTTAAAAATGCTGACATCATATATGTCTCTATATACATATTCTCTTACAACTTACATTCAAAATACACAAAAAAAAAAAAAAAATTAAATTTATC
>Ga0228710_1009474_pt1 | contig 13492 bp, 6 predicted proteins | sample MedpolnodulmetaG_FD_177995 | JGI IMG/M metagenome (GOLD analysis project Ga0228710, IMG submission 177995) | Root nodule microbial communities from Medicago polymorpha collected in Santa Monica, California, United States - pink nodules | ecosystem: Host-associated > Plants > Roots > Nodule...
TGATTGAGCATAGAAGTCTCTTGGAGTTGTCCTTGAGCATTGAGAAGTCTCTTTCTTGTGTGATTGAGCAACTTGTAATCTGACATTACATTTTAGTGGAACTCTCCTTGGAAGTGCAAGGGGGACATGACTACTTCCGGTTTGTGGAAGGAACCTGTATAACTGCTTGTGATTTTTCTTTCTCTGTTCTCTTACTTATTATCCGCTGCACTAAGACTCTGAACTCACTCAGACAGACTCTGAACTATTTTAGACTCTGAACCTTGGAACAGTTCTTCAGAACGTAAGGAAGAAAAGTTTTTGAAAACACAATTCAACCCCCGCCCCCTTCTTGTGGTTTTTCTCACCTTCAGAAAGTGGTGGTGCTTTGCTACACCAAACACACATTTAATCTAGGTCTTATAAGAAACGCTCCATGGTTATAACATGACTCTCTCCTATAAAAAGAATCTTAGTTCAATTCTTAAAATCGTCTATTAGAGAGATAGTTCAGCCTTGGTAAAAAATATCCAAATGTCTCATTGTAGGTCGAGATTTGGTGGTCTCATAATGAATCCAAGGGACCTAAGTCATGAGATTACATTGGAGTGCATATTTAGTGTCAGAGATCATAAACTTTGTAAATCATCCAAACCTTACCGTTGTAGATTCCTTCAGCCATTTACCAACTTCAACTTTCAAACCTTTTGGCTACATATTTTTAGAACCATGCAAACAAAATAAACCATTGGTTTGAAAATATATATCAGAACAATCAATTTCATTACACTGAATGATCCAATTCAACTTTCTAAGCTTGGGTGAGACCAACTGATTTGCTGTATACATTTTAACATACTGGGATCTGTCATACCCTAAATTTTGACCGTTTTTCTCTGTTTTTACCCATTTTATTCGTACTTTTAAAGTTGGAAATTTTAGTTGTTTTAGACGAATTTTCGGCAGAGAGGTATTTTAAAATACCTCTTTTTTTGGTTCCGAGAGGACAATTTTAAGTTTTTAGTTATGGTCTTATTTAGTTGTTATTATTATTTCGTTTTATTATTTAATTCTAGTGTTTAATTTATTTATTTTAATTCTCTCCTTTTTAGTTAATTGGTCGTTTTAGTCATTTTGTCCTCAAGGTTCTTGCTGCAGTGAATTTTTAGTCTAACACTAATTAGCACTATTTAAGCCATCAATCATTGGAGAGAGAGGGTCAGAGTCAGTCACTGTTCACGCATCAGAGATTTGGCAGCTGCAGTAGTCTTTCCACAAACACCCAAAATTTTCTCTCTTCCCTTTTCGAATCAAACACAAGAAAAATCACAAAAAAATGATGAACATCACATGAACATCATGAACGTTCAAGCATATTTTCCAGAATTCCAACAATCACTAACAAGTTCGAATTGGCCAAGCATCACCCAAACAACTCGAATTCGTGACTATTCATCACTAACACAGTGACCGATTTCATCAAAGAAGAAGAAAAGGAACCGCAAGAACAGATCGGAGCCTATACAAGCTAGATCGAAGTTTTTTTTGAAGTTTTCCGTTTCAAGTTTCTTCGTTCTCCGATCCGAACCAGAGGTAACGACCTGAGTTCTTCGTTGTGTTTCTTTGTTATTGTTCGAATTTTTGAGTTTAGATCTAGAACGTATGTGATGTGTTTTGAAAATTTCGAGACCGGATTCGGATTCTACGTGAAAAAGGATGTTTGAAAGTGCAAAAAAATTTTGAAAACGGAGGTGTTTTGCTAAACTCCGGCGGCGGCGCCGCCACTCTAGGGTGGCCGGCTACCGCGCCGGAGCGATGTTGTTCGCCGGAGAAGATGAGTCTTCATCTTCTACCTTTCCTTTTTCCAGAATTGTTTGTTAGAGAGAAGTGAGAGCAAATTTTTAGAGAGAGAGGTGAACAAGAAGAAGTGAGGAAATCTGGGCAGAATTTGTTTATATACTACTATGAGCCCATTTCGAATCTGCCTAGGCCCATCTCTCTGTTTTCTGGTTTTCTTCTTTCTCTACAGATTTGCTTCATACACCCCCCCTGTATGCTCATGCACCCCTGTTTCCTTTAAACATGTTTTTTTGCAGATTTATTTTTTTTCCTTGCATTTTTAACCAATTTTAAAAAACCTATTAGCATATCATCCTTGTTTATATTTCATGCATTTTTTTAATTTAGTTCATGTTTTAACCATCACGGATAGTTTATTTTAGTTTATTTGAATGATTTAGTTCCTAACTCATGCATTTTTACTTCTTTGGTCTAGGTTAAAAAAATTGTTCCATGCATATTTTATTTTTACTTTGTTTAACGTACTTTGATTATTTTTTATGCATTTGTGATTGCATTTTGTTATTGGTTGCCTTATTATTTTAATTTGGTTATGTCATTGGAATATTTAGTGTGTATTTAGAAATTGATGTAATTTAATTTATGCACTTTATTTTTTCTTATCATTTATTTTCTTGGAGTTTTAGCATGTATCTATGTCCCTTGTAAATATCCATAAATGAGAAGTAGCACCGACACAATCACATTTATTTTTTCCGCATTATATCATAAACCGCAATCGAGGACCAAAAGGAATTAGAGACAAATTAGGTTAATTATTGGACTTTAACTATTTTCTTAAAATCAAACTATTAGTAATTTTAGGTTTATTTCTATAACTTGAGAATTTGCTTGGGATCCAACATCCTTTGTAAATTCTCGTTTTTTATCACGTTACGTCATTACGTTTAGTTCTTTAGCTTACGTTTAATTTAGAAAAATCTTTTACCAAAAAAAAAATCAAATATGTAAAACTCCAAAAATATTTTCTTGAAGAAACTTTGGATTAGTCCAAGTGCTTTTTCCTTTTATTTTCTTAATCAAATGTTTAATCAATTTAATATTCATATCTAGACTTGAGTTTCTTGTAATTAAAATTTGACCAACCTCGTCTTATTTTTTCTCATGCCTTGAGGCCTCTTCCTTCTTCTCAAAACTATTTTCAAAAATTATAAAATTAACCTAACTCACAAAAACAATTTTTGAAAGTGAACTACATTGGTTTTGATTCCACTTGTGGGTATGTAGGCAAATGACCCAATCATTCCAAATCAAATAAAAATAACCAAAAACATACTTCTTCTCCCTCCATTCTTTCACTTAGACATTTAGGCAACTATTTTCAAAATAAGTAAATAACTTAGCACAAGATAAATTAGGCAAAAAGTTTTCAAAATAAGTAAATAACTTAGCACAAGATAAATTAGGCAAAAGGTTCCTACGGAGTACCGTAGTCGTGTAGGGTGCTTAACACCTTCTCTCCGCGAAATCAACCCCCGGATCCAAATTCTCTTAAGGGTTTTTTCTCTCTCTTCTTCCCTTCTCAAAAATAAAAGTAGAAAGTTCAAAGATTTAAGGTTTAAAACCAATCAATAGATTGATACTTGAAAATCAGAAGCACAGGATCCAATCAAATTTTATCATATAATAATGTGTTAGAAAGAGTGAATTAGAGAGCACGCACAATAATAATGGTATTACTCAGTTTTAGAGATATACAGCATGGTTTCAGCGCAAGACACAGTGGCAGGACATCAAGCCGGCAGATGCAATTACTTATCAATAAACACGCTTAATTTCTTTCCTCCCAATAGGAAGAATCAAGATGAACAGGATAAAGGTCTACAGCTGATGAAGATGTAGCAGTCCATGGCCCATGAATTGATAAACTCTGACTTTCAGTTTTTGACTTACTTGTACTATTTTCGTCAATTTGATAGTAATACTGCCTCATTACTTCCATCTTCTTTTCATCCATTACTTCACTTGAATCTGAAACAAATTCTGGAACCACAGTTCTTCCATCAAGCATACTTACCACGGACGACATAGAGGGTCTAAGGTTTGAAGTGGCGTTGGTGCATAGGAGAGCCACGTTGATCATCAATATAGCTTCCTTTTTGTTGAAATCTGAACCTAATCTTCTGTCAACTAGCTCCATTAGGTCACCTCTCTCTTTCAACAACTATGCCTGTTGAAACCAAGTCATTTACAATTGGTACATTCAATATCTAAAAATTCTTCAAAGTACGAAACTGGGTCATACTTCTGTTAAATTACTTAAGAGCAAAATGATGCAGCTTATTAAGATGCTTTGTGATATTAAGATTCTAGAAAAGGGTAGTAACTAGTAACTTAAAATGTTCTGTACAATTACTCTTTTAGCAGGTAAAAATTATATATTTTCCTTGTTAAGAGTTTCACATCAGATAGAACATGGTCTGACAATGTGTTTATAAGTGGAGGCAATCCTCACCTCACAAGCCGGTTTTGCGGGGATGAGTTAGGTCCAACCACGATTTCTAAGATGGTATCAGATCCTCTTTAAGATCCATTGGGCCACCTTCCATCAAGTTTCCGCTATCGGGCCACCCACCATTTATGTCTAAGAACCAAGCCCAATAGTGTTGGTCGTGAGGGGGTGTGTTAAGAGTCCCACATAGGTCCAACCACGATTTCTAACACTTTTGATCCTCTTTGTTGTCCTAGTGAAATGTAATACTTGAACAAACACATTTTCTCCTTTTCAAAATTAGTATTATCTTAATTGTTGGTCGGGACGAGAAATGGGGTAATGAAGGGAATACGTGAATTTATTCACTTTTAAGAGTTGAATTATTAGATGAAAAATGAAAAATATACGTAAGGCACGAAACGAAGTGTAAGTAGATAGTAGTAGACAAATTGAGAACATCATCAAAAAGTTACCCAATCAAGAAGATAGAATGCATCCGCCTTTGCCCGATACATGGTGTTGCTCCTTCCACTGACAATTTCCAAGGCAACAATTCCAAAACTATAAACATCTGCTTTGTCTGTCAAATACCCATGTATTGTGTATTCAGGGGCCATATATCTACTGCATAATAGGAACATATCATTGTAATAACTTGATATAAATATACAATATGACATCAACATTTTATATTATAAAAATATACAATTTAAATTGAATTTAGTAACTTTTTGCTGTTATTTTTAATCAACTAGGAGAAGGCAAGAGTTATAGTTCTCACTAAGTTCCAGCAATTTTAGTACTAATGTGAGTGTTGTCCTCATCATCAAGCTTGGCCAAACCAAAATCAGATATCTTTGGGTCGAGATCCGTATCAAGCAATACATTGGTGGCCTTGATGTCCCTGTGAACAACCTTAAGTCTTGATTCTTCATGAAGGTATGCCAAACCTCTAGCAATACCAACACATATTTTCTTTCTTGTTGACCAATCCAATCTTATTTGGTGTTCCTCTAGACCTTTAGGGTCCGTTTGGTTCGAGAGTTTTAGAGGGGAGGGGCGGGGAGGGGAGGGAAGGGTAGGAGAGCAAATCTTTTTAAAATTTGATTGCATTGACATAATTATCCTTAAATTAATTTCAAATCTCAATATTAACCTTGTAACAACTTTTATTATTATTTATTATTATTAAGTTATCTCATTCTTATAACAATTATTATTATTATTATTTTGTTATATTTTTTTTAACAACTTTTATTATTATATTATCTATAACTCTTATTTGTTACATCTAAAACCACTTCTACTACTATTGTTGATGTCAACGGCCTTATTATTATTATTATCTTATTTTAATTCAACTTTTTATTGCTTGTTGATCCTTTTTCTTAATGCTAATTCACCGGTTCATGTCTTGTTGTGGAAAATATATGAGCCAGTTTAAGATAAAATAAACAGCTTAGATGTGTGTTTGTCATTGGTTGGTCTCTGAAATTGTAAAATCAAGTAGTTTCTTTTATTTAATTAAGTTTAAGGGTAAAATAGTAAAATAATTTTGAAATCCCTCCCCCTCCCCTCCCCTCCCCTTGCGAACCAAACACGTTTTTAATTAAAATATCTCCCCTCCCCTCCCCTCCGTTAAAATCCCTCCCCTTCCCTCCCCTCCCCTCCTAATTCTCGAACCAAACGGACCCTTATATGTGAATGTAATACGAATCAGAAAATGATTTAGTCATGTGCTAAGTTTGAATATGTGAAATATCACATTAATAGCAACCTGAATTATACCATATAGGAAAAATTACCAAATAAAGCACGGGCAAGGCTATTGTTTTCCAAGTATTCGTATATCAGCATTATCTGATCTCCCTCCACACAACAACCGTGGAGTCTAACAAGATAAGGGTGTTGCAAAGCAGAAATCATGCCTATCTCGTTTAAAAACTCACGATTCCCTTGCTTTGATTTAGAAGAAAGTTGCTTCACTGCTATCAATGTCCCATTGGGTAAACATCCCTGCATTTTGAGGATCATAACATGGACTAAAAATATATGTAAAGTTATAGTAAAAGCATGAAACTCAAGATACTTGTTTATCTTAGTCAAAATTGTTGAGAAACATGCAGAGGTGTCAATAGAGCCTCAAATTTCAAAGCCCACTTAAAAAAGCCCTCACCAAACCCACTAAATTAAAGCCCCCTAATTGAACAAAATATTTGGGACCAAACCCACTCTAAAATCTATTTATTTATGGGCCTAAAAAAGTCCCACTATAAAGGTAAAAAAAAGTTTTTTTTTGGTAAAAAAAAGTTTTTCCGGTAAAATTTTTTGGGGCTTTGGGGCCTTTTGATTTTTTTATTTGTGGGTTTGCATGAATGTGGGCTTTTTAATCTTGTGAATTTTCAAGCCCCCTTACTATGTGGGCTGGGGCCTAAACTTCAAAGCCCCGTGATATTGACACCTCTAGAAACATGGCATCCATGAAAATAGAGAGAAAAATTTACAAAACTATTGTATTGATGATAGTTGAAAATGATGCAAAAATGGAAGAGTACCCCAAATGAGTCAACCTTGTGACTTATATAGTAACCAACTAGTACCCAAACAAACTATATTCTCTAACTAACAATTGAACTAACTATTATTCTTAACAAAAATACCTTGTACACAGGACCAAAACCTCCTTCTCCAATCTTATTTGAGATATCAAAGCTGTTTGTTGCAGCTTTGATTTGTCTCAATGTAAATAAACCCGTTTGCAGGTCTAAACTCTTAAGCTCTGTTAATATAAGTAAAAGAAATATCAAAGATTTCTTAGACTAATAAAATTACACACGGATATTGTTCATATATAGATAATCATTTTCATGTGACATTTCAACTTTCTTTTTATCAGGATGAAACTAGTCTCAGGTTCCATAACACATTATACTAATAAACATACATACTCAAACATGCTCGGATAAAGAACATGAACAAGTTTATTTTAATCACTTGAATAATTGATATGTTAAAAAAAAGATTGATGAAAATGGCTAAAAAATAAATTAATATGTATGCACCTCTTTCTAATGAGTTTTTCTTTCCAAAACATTTTTTCCACCATAGTATACCGAATAGTAAAATAATAACAATCGTTGCTGCAACCACAATTCCAACCACAGTTCCTGCAGATATGCTTGCAGGTGAAGAGTCTGCTTGATTGTTTTACAAGACATTTCAAATATTAGATCATAACATAGAGATCATAGCATAAGATTAGGGACGTACAAAGCATAACCCACCGGATTTTACTGAGATAGCTGATATAAGAGGACCATATACTGATCTATTTGGGAGATATTGTGTCCCTTTTCCAGCCCAATGTAAGCGGATCTCCAATGTATTACTAGTAACAACAACACCTTTGAACTGTTTTATGATTTTCTTACCAACTCCTCCCACTGCTTCTGCAATATTGAAGTCCTTCTGCACCTTCATTCCCTGCAACATTTCATACACAACCTTAATGCTTCATGATGATGACGACCAATCATTATTTTAATCTTCATCCTTCATTGAGTTTTAGAAATTTTAGAAACAATGTCAAACAATGTTGTTATTGAAACCTAGTGATCACTTGACTATTGAAAGAAAGAGAAAATTGTACCTGAATATAGATATCAAATACACGCCTTCCAAGACTACTATAAGTTTGATCGTCTGTGAACATTATTTCCGCAAAATGTAAATTTACTGTATAGCTTCCATTTGCAAGGCAAAACCCATAATAAGTCAAAGAAATAGGAGAAACGCGTGCGTTCATGTACAATTCAGCATCCACCATAGTAAGTTTAGAGATACTTGGTGGGGAATAAGTGTCTCCAAGTTGATCACTATCAAGGAATCTACCAGTGCTGCTAAATGCCCAATTTTCTGTTAAACTGACATCGAATCGAGCTGGTCTAGATAAGTCTGAATCACCATAATAACTTTTCCCATTGACTCTTGCTTGCTTTCCACCACAATTTATATAAAGGGAGTATGAGGCTGGGTTAAGCAGATCATGTAAGCAACTTTGGAAATATTAAGGAAATTATTAAAACAATAAAGAAAAATAATTTCCTTGAAATTTTATTTTCATAAACTTGTTCTTTCTCTCTCTCTCTCTCTCTCTCTCTCTCTCTCTAGCTATTTTATTTTTCCCACTTCAAATGAAGAAAAAAGAGGGAATCATGGTCGGTTGCATAACTCTAGTCAAACAAAAGTCATGATTTATAGGTGCAGATGTTTTCATACACATAACTTCATTAATTAAGTGTTTTCAAAGTAAAAAAATAAGCATAGTTGTCTGTCTTCCCCTCTCCTGTTGTGCCTATTTTTTTTTATTACATAAATAAAGTAAAAACATTGTGAAATCTTAGCCGTCTATGGAAAGTCAGCATGAAGAAACTCACGTTTAGGACATTCAAATCTCAAACACGAAACTCCTCTGAGAGAACCATAAAAGGAATAGAATAAGTGCATGATTAGTAAAATACGATTCATCACATAATAGGGAAATGGAAAGGATATCTAATATCAAACTTACATGTCTTGATTCAGTATTTATAATACTAAACTTACATGTCATTGCATGCCCATGAAGTAGAAAACAAGTTCCTGTGACGTATTAGAGAAGTTGGTGTCTCAGGAAGATCGATTCATCTGACAAACAAATGCACAAAAATGCAAGGAAGCTTACACTTTTTGATCTTGACATATATGGCTCCCTTGGCTAATGCTGAAGTTATTGTATGAAATATCTCTACACCCAAATTAAAGAATATTATAATAATACTACAATCAGAGACTTAGCGCAACATTTGGTCTAATTAATTACTACATATCATTAACTAAATATTACTAAATTTACATCGATTAGATAATGAAAGCAAAAATTTTACAACTAAAACTACATTTCTTATGTAACAAGAGGGCGGAAAAGGAGGGAAACAAATAAAAATAAAAAGGGAAGTTTAGTTAGAATGTAAGAAAGAAACTATATGTTTCTAATATTTTTGCCACATAAATGATATAAAATTTTCAATCCATGATATCATACAAGTAGTGTTAGAAAAATAACTCACACGTCAGAATTCTTTCCCCAAACAGGAGGAACTTGTCCAGTGAGAAGGTTTCCAGTCAAAAATCTATCATAAAAGAATATCAAGATATTAATACGCAAGGGAAATAAGCTATTCAGCTTTAATCACACCCATATATCTCTTATCTGTGAACGTATGAATCAATTCATTTATTTAACTGTCTCGAGGGAGCTTTGTCTGCCAAAAATATTTTAACTCTTATGCAATGACTAAAATGAATGAAATAAATAAAAAAAATCCTAAACTTATCACTTTGTCTCTCATTGCCACACTTCATTTTTTGTCACCTTGATGCAAAAGTTGCTTCAGAAAGGTGCAAATAACTTGGGAAACAAAAAAATGTATAATTAGCAGAAATATTCCAAGCACTTAAAAGTATTGCAACTAGTTACCAACACAACTCATCCTAACAATCAAAACTATGTCCTAGACTATTTATGCTCCATTAGGATGATATTTATTCCTGTAATTAGGTTTAGTTTAATCCTCATGAACCAAGTAGGATTAGTCAACTATCCTGCATCAGAATGAAAGTTCAAACTAGACTTATGCGTGTAAAGAAGCCAACAAATGTGATTAGAAGTATACCCCCAAAAGAAACTGGGCATAGATACTACGATGAATTTCATACATGAAATTTGCATTGCTCATGTCAGCATAGCTACTCGGAATCGTTCCGCTTAATCTGTTAAAGCTGAGGTCTCTGAAAGAGATATCATATCACATTGAGAATGAGTTAAAATGTTAATGGTTGTAAAATAAGTTAAACTTAACAAAAGAAACTTTGATGGTTAGCTATAGTAAAAAAAAAGGTAGCAAGTATGAATATTACATCTGCTTCAATGTTTTCATAGTCACAAGATTTTCAGGTAGTGTACCGTTGATGTTGCAATTTCTCAAAATCCTGCGAAACAATAAGATAGACAACGATATAAATTAGTGCCTTTCTTGCTATTGTTTTTTCATTTGCGTACATACTTTTTTTGGTTCTTTAACTCTTTTATTGGGTTAAATTGGTCCTCTAATTCTATAATAACCAAATTGCTCCTTTCCATTGCAAGATCGAAAACTCCTTATTCTGACATAAAGAAAAATCCATATCTTTTTGGTGTAAATGGAGGGTTTGTGGTTCTTAAAAAAAAAATACATTAACTTGCACCTCATAAAAAAGTAAATACATTAACTTGCTTATGGGATTGGAATTTGGAACTTCGTAAGTTGGAATTACAAATCATGTTAACTTGTATTTATAGCAAATACACTATAAATACAGTCTTGAGTAGTCTGATTTGACACACAAAAATTACATAAATTTGCAAGGTATGTGTAGTGGTTTGTTCCTAGAGCAGGTCGGTATTGTCACAGTAGGCATTTTTAATCATGCTCTTCCTCTCACATGACCTTAACGCCTTTCCAGTTATGCAATAACCAGCTGCCCTGTTTCCGGTGCGACTCAACACCGTACGCCATTGCCTACCTCTGTGTAATACACAAGCGATCAAGACAGACATTTCCCCGCCGCCTAACGAACCAAAAATTTATCTATGTGTGAGACCCAAGAGCCTTCCATCCTCAGCCACCAACGCCAGTTATTTGGTGAATTTTTAGCAACTATCCTCTTTTAACTTGTGTAGATCTACATGTTGAAGACTGGATCTGCTGTCACCACGTCTTCCATTTTCAGTTTCACTATTGTTCCGATCCCTTGCGAAACATTATTAGGTTCTACCAATTATGCAAGAGGAAGAGAACGTAAAAATAATAGAATTTAACCTTGTTGTAGCAATTTTAACCTTATGCAATATTGAGGTGCAATACCGAACCAATACCAATCAGTTGCAGCCAAAGTAGTGAATGTTGCTGATATATCGAGGATTTTGACACATTGAATAGTTTTCCCTTTCGACTACAAAGTATAATGAAAATCTCAAGCTCAAGGCACGAAATCAAATCTCCAAACCAGTTGCCTATGTTGTTCATACCAATAATCTTGTTGCCTTAGTGTCACATTCCACTTCACTTGGACCTTGAAGCCTTGACTCAGGCAGGCGCCTTTAATTTGAACATATATTTGGTAACAAATTGCTTTTCTCTCATCTCACGTATATGGACATAGTCCCTAGTATGACTTTGGAAAATGGAACACAAAACAAATTTGAAGGAATTTGTCAACTAGTCTCTTACCAACACTTTGAACTCAGTACCATTTAATTTAATATCCATAAGTAAACTTACTCATATGCTACCTTACTTTATTACCTTTGCACTCTAATGGTAAATGAGATGGTTGCTTTCCACTCCAATGGTAGTTACGGTACTTGGGATTTGGCACCTTAACCTGATGGCAAAACCACAATGGGTTGTCTTTGGGTCTATACAGTTAAAGTTGACCATAATGAAAATATTGACTGCTTAAAATCATGCCTTGTGGAAAAAGGATACACACAGATATCTGGCCTTGAATATGGGGGCACTTTTTCTCCAATTGCCAAGATTGCATCCATTCACTTCTTGCCATAGTTGGTATTCGTTGATATCCTCTCCATCAATTAGACATCATTAATGCCTTATTTCATGGTGAGTTATAAGAGTGTATGGCACAATCGTCTGGCTTCACTATTAGTGGTTCCTCTCAGTTGGTCTCTCAGTCTAATTTTTGGGGCCCTAAAATATTTTTTTGGGGATTGAGGTTTCTCAGTCTAAAACATGTGTAGGAAACTGGCATGCTTAATTTCCATTTTCCATCCAAGTGATACTCCTATTTATCCCAACATCAAGTTACTACTAGGTCAGGGGGATCCACTGCAATACCCTTTAGCTATCGATGTCTTGGTTGATAACTTAATTACCTTACAGTGACAAAGCATGATGATATTACATTTGTTGTAAGTTTACTAAGCCAATTTATGTCATCTTAGAATAGGCCAATTTCTGTCAGATTAGAACATTTCCAAATTTCTGTCAGCTTAAAAAATTTCTTAACTTTGGTGTTACCCTGTTGAAATTTTTTGAATGCTCTATGTGAAGTCATTGGAATGCTGTGATTCCAATTCTCAGGTATATCAAAAGTACACTAGGTATATGATTACTTTATGAAGACAAGGGTAACGTCGAAGTTGTGGGCCACTCTTATGCTAATTGGATAGGTTCACCATCATAATAGACGATCCACTTATGGGTATTATGTCCTTGATGGAAGTAGTTTGATATCATAGCAGAACAAGAAGCAAAATATAGTTCATATTTGAAGAAGAAGTTCAGAAGGAAGATAATACGTAAATAGCAGCTAGGGTTCTTAGTTAGCTTAGCGTGCAAGTTATCTCATTTAACATGTAATTTCATTTGCATTTCAATTTAATTTGGTTAGTTAGAAGTTAGATAGAATTGTTGTCATAACTAATTTCTATATATACCCTCATTGTAACAGAATTCAGATTCATTCAATAATAATCAATTTTACTTCATTTTTCTCTCTCTCTCTTTTCTCTGCATGAAACTCTTAGATGGTATCAGAGCAAGATCTTCTTGCTCTGTTTCCGCTGCATGAAGATGAACAATCTTTGATTTGTTCTTGTTCATCTTCTTCGATTTGATTCGTTTTTTTCTCTACAATTTTCTTCTTCTACTTCGTTGTTTCGATTGATTCATCTTTGAATCAGTTTCTTCTTTCTTGATTGAATTTTTTTTTCTGTTATTGATTTGTTTTGATTCAATATGGCGAGGAACAACAATAACAATCATGATCAAAGTTTGGATCCGTATTTTGTTCATCCTTTAGAAAATTCCAGTACGGTGAGTGTAATGTAACACCTTACTTCTATTAAGCGATAACACACGTGAATACAATGAATATTCAAGAAATAGATGCTACGTCTTCGCATAAACATTCAAACAACATGCATATATACTTCCTCAAAGGTCGCAACGGATAAAGGTCACAAATCACTAAAATATACATGCCATGGTATCAATATAATTCATAATATAAACCTCCAAGTCCCGACAAATGGGTAAATCTCCACAACAAATAGTTCAACGAAAATAAAGACGACTTCCTAATCAGAGCCTAACTAGGACTCCAAAGACGATAAAC
>Ga0228710_1009475_pt1 | contig 13491 bp, 7 predicted proteins | sample MedpolnodulmetaG_FD_177995 | JGI IMG/M metagenome (GOLD analysis project Ga0228710, IMG submission 177995) | Root nodule microbial communities from Medicago polymorpha collected in Santa Monica, California, United States - pink nodules | ecosystem: Host-associated > Plants > Roots > Nodule...
GTGAAGTAGCTTCTGGCGAGATATGCTTCTGATGATCAGCGCTTCTGATGTTCTTGCTTCTGATGACGTGTCTTCAGGAGCTCTTCTTCAGACTCGTTTCTTCAGACGCAGTTCTTCAGACGCAGTTTCTTCAGACGCATTCTTCCAGATGCTTTAAGCTTCAAATAAATTCCTTTGCTCTTGAACTTGTTCAATCAGAATCTCTAAGAATAGTACTTTGATTATGGATCCTGCACACTTGAACAAATTGTTTAGCATATCCAATTGATTATTTTTAATACCTTGTTATTGTCAAAACTCAATAGGTGACTTGTGAAACACCCTTGTTCCAACAGAACTATCCAGAGGATGTTGTTAACCTGGTTAAGAAAGATTTCAAATTTAAAAAGGCAACTATAGAGGTAGAGTTAGATGGTCAAAAGGTCGTGCTAGATTTTTTGCATATGTACCATGTGTATCTAAGAACAGGTTTACAAGAACCCATTGCTTGGATTGATGAGGAAGGGAACTACTTTTTCCCTAAAGATTTTGTTGGTTCTACTGAAGAACCTAATAATATAAAGGAGCATGAGGGTGAAGAAAGTCTTGATGCGAAAGATCCACATAAGATAAAATTACATCTATCTATCAAATTAAATGGGGTAGATGAATCAAAGTTGGGAGAGTATAGTCGAGGGTCTGATGCTGCAACTAAGAATGTAAATGTTGATGCTCATGTTATGACTAACAAAACGGGAGGTGGAAATGTTGATATGGCTATTAAGCAAGAGCCATACATAGATTTAGATGACTATACTGAATCTTTATATGGAAAACTGGATGGGGGTTCTGCACAAAAGTTGTTTCTTACAGGAATGAATTCTTTGGGCATTAGCGAGTCTGATATAGTCGAAAGTTATCGCAGCTCAGGAAGGTCAATGCAAATGCGACTACAGTTGCTCCAAAAGCAAGTTGATATCACAAAAGGAGTTCTAGGGGACGCCAATGTTCACTATGCGTGGCTTGCTTGTTCTAAAGAGGATTTGTCAACAATGGTGGAATATGGACCTGGTCACTATGAACTATCGTCATCCAAATGCATATATGGCTTTGGCGTTCATCTTGCAGTTGTTACCCACCCTAATGTCCGGTTAGTTATCATATGATCAACAATGAACTTCATACATCATCATCATCATCATCATCATCATCATTATTATTATTATTATAAATTATTCAGTTGGATTTCTCAGAAGATTTAGTTTTTCCATGTTCGCAGTTCACATTATTGTGATGTTGATGGAAACGGAATTAAGCATATGGTCCTATGTCGTGTCATAACGGGAAACATGGAGCTTCTTCGTCCTGGTAGTGATCAACTTTTTCCAAGTAGTTGCAAATATGATAATGGGGTCGATGACATTCAATTTCCAAAGTGCTGTGTGGTTTGGAACATAGATATGAACACACATATCTATCCAGAATTTGTTGCTAGCTTCAAGTCCCCTTTGGTGTTTGAAGGTGATGTAATATTCTTTTAGAAATTTATTTCTTGTGTCTCAGTGTTAGATATATGCTTTTGTATAAAAAAAATGCTTTACAGTTTAGCATTACATAATTATCACTGAAGCGTGAACGAGTTAATCATCGACAAACTAATTAATATGTAACACTTTTCAACTTACTAACCACTTTACTTTGGTTTGACAAAACAATTATTTTTATATGTTGCTAAGTTGTATGATTGATATTTCTTTCAACAAAAAAAAAAAATCTTGAACACGACACATGATGTTTTTTGTTTTTTTACAGGAGATGTTTGTTCAAATGAGAGTAAGAAAAAAGACTATCTGCATTCTGCAATGAACACTGTAAGCTTTTTCACGAGTTTTGGTTCTTCTGTTTCCTAGTTTTCTATGTAAAAGGCAATGTTTCGTAGATTTTTCATGAGTTTTGCTTCTTATGTTCTTATTTTAACACATTCATATGAAATATTTTGGGGAATTCTTCTTCTGGTTTTTAATCCTAAAATGTTTTGCTTTATTACCTTTATCCAAACAATATTTTTTGGTGGGATGCCTCAAGTCAAAGCTACTAGTGTGCCTACTAACATAACAAGTACTCCAAGTTCCCCTAGGATGCCTTTTTCAGTGCTTCTATCTTCTATAAGAGACATGGTTCCTTCGCGTACTATGTTTCTTATCGACGTCCATTATGCATTGTTGATGGTATGTAAATGATATCCAACTTATACCTATGTCTTAAATAGTAAAAATATCACTAATGTATCATGTCATGCTTGTGCAGTCAAATAAGATTTCATGTGATGATTTCGTGTCGAAGTTGAGGTCAGTTGTTGGAAATAATGTAATGGAATCTGCAATATATAATATTCAATCCAAGGTACTAATTTTTTATTATTTTTTTGGTAGAAGTTTAATTTGGTTTGAAGCACTATATGTTTTAATATTTTCTCATCTTTATACCACCCATCAAAATCACTTGAAGTTGCAATTATTGTTATGCTTAACTTTTACATTGTGTAATCATATGATTTATCTCTTGCAATTTAATTATGCCTCCTGATGTTTAGTTGGCTTCTTGCAGAGACCACCAGGTGGTGGGTCAAATGACTCAAACATTAAGCAAGAGTGAGACTTTCAAATGAGGAGGCGGATATCTTTCTCAATACATAAGATGGCTAGAGCATTCAACTTTTCTTGTGACATTGACGATCTCAAGTAGTTTTTAAACATTCAACTTTGAAAAAAATTCTTTTTGCAAATGCAGTAGTCACTACTGACATAGTTAAGAGAATTCAAAAAGCATTGAAACATTTGAATAAAAATTTTCAGTTTTCACAAACTCAAGAATTTAACATTGTCTATAGAAAAATAATAATATGAAAAATGCCTAGAAAAGTTGTCTATAAGTAATGTGATATTTTATTCCCTGATAGGCCCTTTTTTAAAATTAAAATGTGTCTGATTTTGGTATCAAGAATAATGCAATTTCTTGATCATCGATGTCTAAAGGGGAGATGGAATGGTTATCAATGTCTACATCAATATTTGACACATCAAAAACATTCTTTGAGCAAGCCAAAGGATTTATCATATTCACTACCATACTCCAATTGCGATAAATTGAATAAATTTGACATAAATAGGAAATATCTTGATGAGTTGCAATCCAAACTAGAATACTGTTGGATTGGTTTCAGGAAGAGTGACAAACTTTGCATAACAAAAGAAAGAGTACAATAATACTGTGTTTTCAATTTAAGTTTATTTGGTGAACAAACTATTATAGGCCTTTGATCGAATACAATAGATGGTCGAGATTTGGTGGTGTCAATGGATATATCTATATATATATATATATAAAATACAGCTTTTTTAATACAACATATTATTTAGTGTCTGTAAAAAATAACTAACTATTGTCAATAATATAGGCATGGCAACGGGGCGGGGACAAATTTCACCTTTCCCGTCCCGGTCGCCGAATCTTATATACTTATTTTTTACCTTACCCGATTGTAGATGGAAATGAGAAATAAAATCTCATCCCCGTCTCTAATAGGTTCGGGTATCCCCGCCCCATCCCCATTTCCACAATAAAATCATTTTTTTTAATAAAAAAAATTAGTTTATTCAACCCCTAACCTGAACCCGCTCCAAACCAAAAATTTTCCCCAAACCCAAACCTACTGCCACAAGTTAATTTTCTTCATTTTTTATTAATCTAATCCATTTGTGGCAAGAAAACACCCAACACCATATGTATTTGTCAATTGCAAACCAGATAAAGGTCCATAGTGATTAAAAGTTATAAAAATATCTCAAAAGTAGGGATGATATTCAGAGACTTGCATGTTGTGTGTCATCTATATTTTGGACAGGTTCAAAGAGGGTACTTATATTCATGTTATCCTCCCGGTATCCGTAATAATTTTCTATATTATGGACGAGTTCGAAGTGGGTACATATATCCCCGTTATCCGCCTCGTATCCGTAGTTTGAAATCGGGAAAACTCAAACTCTACCAAAACGCGGAAAGTCCGTCAAATCGGGGTGGGTTTGAGCGGATATCCGCAAGTACGGGTTTTGTTTCATGCCTGGTCAAGAACCGGCATTAATGAACTAAGGAAATATCATGAACTACACCTTAATTACTAAAATAACAAAATTGGATAAAAATATATTGTCACAACTCACAGTATGTTTTAGCATACATTATAAAGTTAAAATCCTAATTTAATGAAATTTTTAATTAGTAGGTAACAAAGCCAATATTAGAGAGATCAAATGAATTCCACAGTGAGAGATCTCCATCAATATTGGATGATATAGAAGGAGAAGAAAAAACCATGCTAATTGATGTTTGTGAGTTTTTTGAAAGAGTTGATGTTTGTGAGTTGTCACCCTCTTCTTATCCAATGTTACCAAAACAAATTGAAATAACGACGGAAACTAGAGACGGAAAAAATAAAATTTAGCGTCAAGTTTGGTCTGGCGTCTCTAATGCTTGGTGATGGAATTAGAGGCTGATGTTGCATTTTCTTCATCTCTAAATTTATGTCGGTATTTCAAGTTTTTCGGGTTGTATGAATCATTCATCCTTCTTATAAGCATCCATTTTTTTTTTGCTACAAGCTCTTTCGAGGTTGGTTAGTTCATTAGAAAACTCTCTTCCTATTTTGTTTTCTGATTCAAGTTTCAACTTCAAGCACTCAGGTATTCCATTGAAAGCATAAAGAGAAGCTGAGAATTTCCTCTCATATTTCATTCTCTTCATAGCATCTCTTAGCATTGAAGACTCATCATTATCATCATAGATCTCTAACTCCACATGCTTCTCAATATCTTCATGATCAATATTAAAAGCAGAATAATAGTTCATTGCAGCATCATCAACATTGTCAAGGAAATGAAAATCTTGGTTGAAACTCAAACCAGTGTTTTCTTCAATGTCTTCCACTCTTTCATCACTTGATGTAGTTTCCTTTTCCTTGCAATTGAATTCATCTTTTTCAGTTAAACATGATTCAAAACTACTTGTAATGCCGTCAATTTGTGCACTACTATTGTTACTAAATTCAATGCTGTTAATTGTGCAACAATCTTCTTCAGGACCATCAAAGAAATCAATAAATTGTTCATTTCTGAAATATGTTGATTCATTTCCATATACATTTCCTTGTTGTTTTTGTTGCTGGTTGATAAAAAGAGAATTGGAAGAACAAGAAGGTGAAGAAATGGTTTTAAATTGAGGTCCACAACTGCAAATCTGGCCGCAATATAAAGAATTTTGGGGTCTCTGCGGCATCGCAGCCGCAGTTTCCACCGCATCGGCCGTATTTTCCTGCATTTTACCATAATATAAAGGTTTGCAAATCCAGTCGTAATATAAAGGACTTTGAGGTATATGCGGCATAACTGCCGCGGCTTTGACTGTATTGGCCACATTTTCTTGCATTTTACTGCAATATAAAGGATTTTGAGGTCTTGGTAATGGAATCGCAGCGGCAATTTTGTCCGCATCAGCCACACTTTCCTGTATTTTACCGCAATTTAAAGGTTCGCAACTGCGACCACAACTGCAAGGATAATTCCTTTCTTTAAGTTTTTGAAAGAGGAGATTAGTGATCTTTGAAGAAAGAACACGATTACTAGAGGAAGATTTAGAACAAGGTAAGAAATTTGTTCTAGTGTTGGAACCACGGAGTATACATGCAGCTTCATCATAGGCTCTTGCAGCTTCTTCAGCTGAATCAAAAGTTCCTAACCAAACTCTTATCTTCTGAATGGTATCTTTTATCTCAGCTACCCATTTTCCTGATGGCCTTTGTCTCACACCAACAAATCTCTTTCTGCTTCTTATTTCTAGTGAACTAGGTTCCTTCATTACCTCATTCCATTCCTTGATTGTCTCATAAGGATTAATGTCTTCAACCAGTGTTTCAGAAACCTTTCTCTTTCTTGCCATGATTTTCCTTCATAAGTAAACTGCTTTGTTGTTAAGGTTGTTTTAGTGTTTGTTTGAAGTATTGAAGCTTGGTTGGTATAAATTTATCTGTGGTTGTTTGGACTTTTATATGGAGGAGTAGTGACTAGTGACTAATGAATGAACCTTTGAAACATGTCTGCATTCATTTTGTATAACGACATTTCAGATTGGAGACATATTTGAGTGTCTGATTGATGTCGGTGTTAGACACTCATACAATACCAACATGTGTGGCTACATTCAATGTTTTGAAAACCGAACAAGATGTCGAAGCAACAAAACCTATGGATCATAGTTCAACCGCCTTAAACCGCTTAAACCAAGACGTAGCCACGATCAAACTGCCAATCTAACAGAGGTTATTCAAGGTTCAACCAGTTGAACCGACTTTCTCAGGTCGGTTTATAAAACACTTCATTCAGTCACATCTATTTTCTTAAATTATTATTAGTATCTACGTATTAGTCATGCGTCAAATAATTCATCAATTTGGTCCCAAAATTACCAACTTCTCTCCAATTTTGTCCTTGAACTAAATAAATATACTAAGCAGTTTCTATACTATTATTAATCCATCAAAATAGTTCCTCAATCAACATTCAATCTTGTTTTTAAGAGATTTGAGGGACTAACTTAATGGATTAATAATAGTTTAGGGACTACTTTGTATATTTTTATAGCTCATGAACTAAATTGTAGAGAAGATGATAGTTCGAGGACCAAATTGATGGTTTATTCGTGTTGTGCCTATGTCTAATTAGAGCTTCATAGACATTTAAAGTTTGAATAGGTCACACACTCACTCTGATTGCCTTCATTTATTTATTTATTTTTAATAATTTTATAGTGTTCATGGTGAATTAACTTTTGCCAGTTTCTTATGGGATATGCAATTGGTGCAGCTTTGTTGGAATTGGCAAAGGATATTATATTTACATATAATAGTGTAATTGATTAATTAAGCTTGAATTAGTCATTGCGACAACTGTTAACTTTATGTGATAGAAAATAAGTATATATGATCTTATAGTTAATGTTATAATTTTCAGAATAATGATGGTTTCACACTAGAAATCTAAGAAGCAAAAAATAAAACTAAAAATAATACGTACCCTGGAATATTGATGGTTATTGTTATAAAGGTTGAACATTACCTTTGGTTACGTTTATTAAAGCTTGTCTATAAAAAATGTTCTTTTATATATACGTCATCTTCTAAACTCACATTTTTACACCTTCCCAAATATTATTATTTTTTTTAAAATGAGAGGGGAAAAATGTAAACTCTTAAGAAGCAAAAGGTAAACTCTTTGCATTACTTTATTCCATAAAAGATAGATAAAGAGTATGTGTGCATGGATTGAGGGTATAGGAGGGAAAGGGAGGAGAGAGTTTACTTTTCTTTTTTAAATTACCGATTATATAACATGTTTTTCTAAAATAAATTAAGTGTGATCGAAGTATTATATGATCGTTTATCAAGTTAATATGTTAACTTTTTAAAAAACATTTCATAGTGTCCATAATTTAAAAATGAAAAGTAAATCCTCCCCTCACTTCCACTCTGAAACCCTCCATCCAAAGACACCCTAAAAGTTTATTGTGGAAGATGAATTGTATGAATAAAAATTATTTAGAAAACAAATTTGGTCCACGAACCAAGTCACACAGTTTTCAATTTCGACCGACCGATTTCAAATTAACAGTTGTGATTGTTTGAAGTTAATTTTATTATACCTGAGATTAACGGCGGAGATCAATTAGTATGTGTAAACGCCTGCTGGAATTGTCTCATGCAAGTGTGTAAAGAATCCAGTTGTAGAAGTCTCTTTCAACAAAACGAGGTTGATGTCACTCTCACTTAATTAAATTAAATCTTAAATAAACAATCAAAAGAAGTGTCATTTTGCTCTTGTCGTATTTGGCAAATCTCATCAAATACGATTAATCCAATGCCCCACCATAATGTTCATGTCCAGCCACAACATTGCTTAATAGAATAGATATAAAACTTTTCAAATGTTTTTGATTGATCAAGAATTATGTTATTATTATCATTTGATGTTGTTAGAGCATAAAGATAGTGATGTTTTGTCGACCAATTTAAGAATCCGTTTCCTTTTGTCAAATGATATAAATGTATAAGGCAATATAAATGGTTATAAGGTAATAAAACAGTCCTGCACTATAACTAAGTGTCTTTTCCACTATTGGATAAACAAAATCACATCATATATCATTTAATTCGAAGAAAAGATTTATTAATCCAATGAAAGAAACTAGTTTATGTGTGATGCAAGACTTATATCATTTTTTTTTACGCAAAGAAACTAGTCTCACTTATACATCATATAATCGACCTATTAGGTATGAAACACCAAGCACAAACAACTTTGTTGAAATCTTTATACATGAAACATTTTTGTTTTACTTTTTTTGAAAAATGAGTAGCAATTTTGACCGCTAAGCGTAGTTGGGTAACGTAAAAAGTACTCCATTCATTTTTTTTAAGGGCCATTCATTCTTTTTTATTTGTTGATTTAAGGTTATTTCTATGCTTTTTTTTTATAGGTTATTTCTATGCATTGAAATCAATAATTTATTTTACTTTTGATATAATTATTTGTAATAAATAGTTAAGGATATTATTGAGAAAACAAAACAATGCATTGAATTTTAAAAATGACAAGTAAATAGGTAAATAAGAACACAAGAAATTTTACAAAATGATAAGTAAATCGAAACGGAGTGAGTTATATATTGGGAATTTGGCTCCTCTAGAGTATGTAGTTGATAGTAAGAAAATCAAGAGTTGATGTTACAACTATCAATTATTTATTGAAAATTGTAGTTCATACATGTGTTTAAGCTGAAACACACGAGTAAAAGACCAAAATGTCATTCGATAGTTAACTCCGCCGGTTTCAATTTTCTCGGCAGTTAACTGCCGCCAGTTTCCTTTTCCTCGGCAGTTAACTGCCGATGCGTTCTGAAGCCTATGAATTGGCAGAAGTTTCAATTTCTGGACCTGTTATGTGTTTTAAACACATAACACAACTTATTCCAATATTTTCACATCAACAACAATAATAAATTATCAACATTTGATTCAAAATAAACACAAATTATCACGATGAAATAATAATGTACCAACATCAGTTAAAATACAAAATGTCAACCAAATATGGACAATAGTCATCAAAGTCTGGAAATGAAACTAACTAAGGCCAAAACGAACAAGTCCTAAAACTAACAACATAACATTACTCATGGTCCTGGTCATGCTCCTGTTACTGCCTCCTCGACCTCCGGGCTCGCCTCCTAATCAATATCGGTGCGATCTGCTCCCTAACATGAGGCGCATGGCTGCAGACCATTGTTCTGGGCTCATCACCTCCTGGCCCAACTGCTCATCAGCATAGGCAACAACGCCAGTAACTATGTCATAGGTATTAGGCGAGCCTATCGCCTCGTACTGCTCCCACTGATGTGCAATGATCTGCTCCTCATTTGCTGGTCTCGGAAGATCTCTTGGAAGAAGTCGCAAAATCAGAGGGTGAGACACCGTAGTGTACCATAGTATATAGCCATCCTCCATCTGCCATGTCGACTCTCCTGCCGGCTGACCCCAATCGGGATCATTAATCGTGTGAGTACAAAAGTCAATGAATGCCTGCACAATATGAGTCGGTCGCAGCTCAACAACATCCGTCAGATGTCTAGGGACATTCTGCACGTATTTGTACAACCGCCTAACTCTCTCAGGCAAGTGACGATACACCTTGTCAACACCGCACATAATCCAGCCTGAATACTAGAAAATCTCCTCAAAATCTTGGATCTCCCTGTGCCCTTCGTACGACCTCCAAGTAACATCATCAAACCCCACCTTATCAAGCAATGAGCGATACGTCACCCCCACCTTAATGTAAGCACCGTACTCTTCATTGACTGCAACAGCCTGCGTCACACATAAGTGTCTCACCATCAGATCCACTCCATCAGCCCGAGACACCTTCTTTGCATGGCTCAACATTCTCCCTTCAATCGGAAGATGCATCAGACAAGCGACATCATCCAAAGTAATAGTCATCTCCCCCACAAGCAAGTGAAAACTGCTGGTCTCGGCATGCCACCTCTCGCATAAAGTCATCAGCAAAGCATGAGGCACAGTGGCACAGCCCGTGTAAACCAAATCATGTAGCCCGCTTGCCCTAAGCGAGACCCAAAATCTTAGCCCCATGATAAATGGCTTTTACTTTACGCTCTTTACGAATCTGAAATAATAAAAAAAAAACATATTTTAAACACCATAAACATTGTAAGCATTTAAATAAATTTTTTTACAAATTAACACAATTAAAAATAAAAATCACGAATTTAAATTGGCGCACATATTTCTAATTTAAGACATAACACATTTAAAACTAAAAAAACACATATAAAAAAAATTAAAACATTTAAATTGGCACGCACGTGTAATTTCAATTTATATTACTCGCGGCATTTTAAAATTAAATTTCACGCGTCAATTTAAAACATAAAAAAAATAATTAAAAGTTGATATAATATTTAATAAGTATTGCATATGATAATTTTAGATAATTAAAAATAACACTTACTTTATCTGAATTATACCGGAGTGGCAATGCAACATGGTTGGCTTAAGAGACCAGTAGAGATGTATCTTCTGGTCCTTCAGGAAAGGGAAGTTGATCAGGTAACGTCTTTGGGGCTGTCGCAGCTGCAATGTCAGCCGTGTCTAATACATGCGAAGCACCCTCCGAAATATGCTGGTCGTCATACCCACTATCAGTGGTTATCGTGATCTGATCCTGATAATTAACGTACTCCACCTGTGTCGGGTCAACCACCTGCGACTGTTCAGGCTATGTAGCATGAGAACTCCCTGAACCATCCCTCGCCGACCTTTACCTTTTCTCCTCTTTGGGATGTGCGCGTTTTGCCTTGCCCGCCTGGCGCTTTGTGTTATAGCACGTCTACCACTTATAAGCTTAGATGGATCAATCGGCTGCCCCTGATTCGGATCAGACATATCTACACAAAAATTTAAAAAATTAACATCATTCAACTTAAACATAAACTAAACATCATTCACAACATACATTCATCGGTGAAAATCAAAACCACATTCAACCTAAACATATAACCTAAACATCATTTCTATCAACTATAATTATCTATAACTACATAAACTAACTAAATAATCAATATAATTCTCATTTGGGTATTTTATCAAACACTTTGTCTGCAAAGTATCAAACATATTCAAATTGTGTTTATTTGGCATCATTCAAAACCACATTATAACTAAACATCAATTACAACAACTACATTCATTTATCAATTTATAAACTACACATACAATCTTCAAAATGTCAATTCATTCATAAACCCTAACCACATGCAAACTACTCAAATTTGTCAAAAAATTAACCTAAACAAACTAACATTAAGATTACAATGATTAATGCTACTTACTTGTGATAATGTGGGGGTGATTGGCTTGCAATTCGTGAAAATGGTTTCGGTGATCAGAATTGGAGAGAAGTTGAAGAATTTTTGAAGTAAGAAGGAACTGATATGTTTCTGGTGCTTCTATATCTGTATAAAGGACACATCGGCGATAGTTAACTGCCAAAGTTTTCCTCGATAGTTAACTACCGCCAGTGCATTTACGTCTTTTGCTAGTGTTTTTCAGCCTTATTTAGTGTCTCAATAGAAAATTTCTTATTTATTTTGCATGTGCATAAATATCATGCATTGATTTGTTAATCAATTATTGACATTACCCACTTTACTCTAAAGTGAATTGCTTAGCTATGTGCTATAAATGCAAATTGTGGCACTTCTGGTAACAATTTGCTTTTAAATTGTTACTTATAAGGCATTAGATAAGACATGCTCCAACCTTTTATTCGCTATGACTTGGGTTCAAGTCTGAAATTCTATAATTGTTACGATATGTAAATTTCATTTTAAGTCATCAATGACATTGATGGTTTTCTAAGACCTTGCATCAGGGTGTGTCTCTTCTAATACAAATTTTATTGTAAAAACTAATTGTTATCCAAAATGATTTTTTTTAAAAATATCTAACTAATTTTTTTTTAGACAAAAACAGAACGATATTCATTCATTCAAATTGATAGAGTACATGAGATACAAACATGGCTAAAAACGTAAAGGATGAATCTGCGAACAAACTCACATCACCCAAGTTAATAGCAAACAACGATAAAATGCCTACAAATAATATGATAAAATCTAAGTCACCGAAATACCCATGCTTCCGGATCTGCAATATTTATGCCCAAATCATTGATTGAATTTGTAATTGACTGAAGTCATCTTTCAATAGAAACTAAATGAACACCGCGACAAGACGCAAAATCAAACACTGCACATGACGACGAACAACACAACACCGCACTTAGACGACGAAATCACAAAAACACAAGAAAAAACTGCATATATGTGAAAACCACTTATTTAGATCGAAAGAAAGCGAGAAAAAAAGATGTAGCGGGGTGATTCTAGGTAAAAAAAAAATGACCTAAAACCACCCCTCCTCGATGAATGAAAGAAAAATAGAGCTTAAAGAAAAGGTGAAGTTTCTCTCACTAGAAAACTAGGGTCGGCTGGGACTAAAAATAAAACTTGATCTTTTGTATAAATATGTTTACATAAGTGTTTATTAATTGAAGTGCATGATGCATTGTAGACTACAATTGTGCAGCAATGTTCCATCAAAGATTTGTATACATGGCATACATATAGAGCTGAATTTATTTACTGAAATATACTCCCTTTGGTTATATTTATAAGCAACAAACAACATTTTAGATTCATTGAGTAATTAATGTAACAAATTTTTACATAGACTGGAAACATTAGTTATTCAATGAATCTAAGAAGTTGTTTTTTCTTATAAATGTGACCAAGTATATGCTAAAACAAGTAATTTCTGTTAATCTCTTATTTATTAAAGTTAACCCGGAAGCAAATGTTTGCCCTAATTTTAACCTAACCCTAATGGTTAATTTTACTCTAATACCCCTATTTAATTATTAACCCTATTTTTTCCTTCTCAATAAAATCACACCTAATCTCCTATTTTTTTGAACAAAACAAATCTGCCTTATCTCTTATTTATTAAAGTTAACCCAGAAGCAAATGTTTGCCCTAATTTTAACCTAACCCTAATGGTTAATTTTACTCCAATACCCCTGTTTCATTATTAACCTTATTTTTTCCTTCTCAACAAAATCACACTTAATCTCATTTTTTTTTTGAAATGTTCTCAACACATCACACCTAATCACCTATTTTTTTGAACAAAACAAATCTTCCCTATTTTCCTTTTCACCACTTTGTTTCTTCTGTTTATTTCTTCTGTTTATTTCAACATTTTGTTTCATGCTTTCCTCCATCTAACTCTTAAATCGAAAGCAACATCCCACAGGTTAGGTCACCGCT
>Ga0228710_1009476_pt1 | contig 13490 bp, 7 predicted proteins | sample MedpolnodulmetaG_FD_177995 | JGI IMG/M metagenome (GOLD analysis project Ga0228710, IMG submission 177995) | Root nodule microbial communities from Medicago polymorpha collected in Santa Monica, California, United States - pink nodules | ecosystem: Host-associated > Plants > Roots > Nodule...
TGTTCCTGTCTTAGTAAAACACTCAAGAGCACAAGTTAAATACCAAAGAATTAATCAAAGTCCATTTAATCCTTAATCATTAAAGTTTATTATCTTTAAAATTAATTTGGGATTTTGCCTCAACAATTATATCCCAGGTTTCTTTGGATCTCTCATAAACCTAAGATACCTTGATCTCTCAAATTGTAATTTTGAAGGACATATTCCTCATCGACTTGGAAATCTCTCCAACTTGCAATTTCTTGATCTCAACAACAATTATTTGGAAGGAAGCATTCCATCTCAACTTGGAAATCTCTCCAACTTGCAATTTCTTGATCTCAGCTACACCAATCTTTTGGAAGGAAGCATTCCATCTCAACTTGGACGTCTCTCCAACTTGGACATCGGAAGATTGTTGCCAACACTACTAAAAAAACAAAAATTAGTGAGGGATATTTAGTGAGGGAAAACGTGAAATCCCTCTCTAATTCCGTCACTAAATTTTGCGACCAAGGAATTTGTGAGGAATTTCATTTTTTCCGTCACTAATTTCCCTCGCTAATTTTGCTTTTTCTAGTAGTGCAATGGTATGGAATTGGTTGCAGCAACCTCACTGGTCATGTGCTTATGCTCAACCATCATAGTGATTATAATTACTATATCAGCGGTGATATCCACAAATCACTGATGGAGTTGCGGCAACTAAAATATTTGAACCTCAATGGGAATAATTTTGAACACAATAATATCCCAGGTTTCTTTGGATCTCTCATAAACCTAAGATACCTTGATCTCTCAAATCGTAATTTTGAAGGACGTATTCATATTCAATTTGAGTCTCTTTTGCATTTGAAATACTTGAATCTTTCCTGGAATTATTTGAATGGTTTGATTCCTCATCGACTTGGAAATCTCTCCAACTTGCAATTTCTTGATCTCAGCCGCAACTATTTGGAAGGAAGCATTCCATCTCAACTTGGAAATCTCTCCAACTTGCAATTTCTTGATCTCAACCACAATGACTTGGAAGGAAGCATTCCATCTCAACTTGGAAAGCTTACGAATCTACAAGAGCTTTATATTGAAAGAATGTATGTTGATAGTGCTTTGACAATTGACAACGTGGATCACAGTGGAGGTCAGTGGTTGTCTAATCTAACTCCTTTAACCCATCTTCACATGTTGTCAATATCTAATCTTAATAAATCCAATAGTTGGTTGCAAATGGTTGGTAAGTTACCAAAACTGAGAGAACTTAAGTTAAGAAATTTTGGCCTTTCTGATCATTTTATCCATTCCCTGAGTCATTCTAAGTTCAACTTTTCCACTTCTCTTTCTATCCTTGATCTCTCTTTGAACAACTTTGTGTCATCCTTGATATTCCAATGGGTGTCAAACATAAGTTCCAATCTTGTTGAGCTTGACCTTAGTGGTAATCAAATGGTGGATCCAAAATCAAATCATTTTTCTTATAGGCTTCCAAAATTGAGAGAACTTATATTATCTGATAACAAGTTCACATCATTCATTATATTTCAATGGGTGTCAAACATAAGTTCCAATCTTGTTGAGCTTGACCTTTCTAACAACCTCATGGAGGATCCTCCATTATATGGGCATGTCATAGTAATGAAGAATTCTCTTGAGATACTTGACCTATCAAATAATAGATTGAAGGGTGGAGTGTTTAAATTGTTCATGAATGTATGCACCTTACGTTCTTTAAACTTGTTTTTAAACAAAATCACACAAGACCTTCAAACAATTCTTCATAATTTGTCTAGTGGTTGTGTTAGAAACTCACTTCAAGTGTTAGACCTCAGTTATAATGGAATCACTGGAACTTTACCCGACCTTTCTGCATTCACATCATTGAAAACATTGGCACTTTCTAATAATAAATTGAGTGGAAAGATTCCTGAAGGTGGTAGCTTGCCATGTAAATTGGAAAACTTATACATTGCATCAAACACTTTAGAAGGGGTAATTCCAAAATCATTTTGGATGAATGCATGTAAGTTGAAATCATTGGATCTGTCCAATAACAGATTCAGTGGTGAGCTTCAAGTATTAATCCAATACTTATCTAAATGTGCTAGATACTCCCTCCAACAATTATATCTAAGCAGTAATCAAATCAATGGCACACTACCTGATCTCTCAACATTCTCATTTTTGGAAATATTTGATATTTCTGAAAATAAGCTAAACGGGAAGATATTTGAAGATATTCGATTTCCAACCAAACTAAGGACACTACAGATGAGTTCAAACTCTATGAATGGTGTGATCTCTGAATTTTATTTTTCTGGTATGTCAATGTTAAAGGAATTAGACTTGTCTCACAATTCACTAGCATTGACATTTACTGAAAATTGGGTCCCGCCATTTCAACTTCACATTATAGGATTAATATCATGCAAACTTGGTCTTACATTTCCTAAATGGATTCAGACACAAAAATACTTGGAGGATCTTGATATTTCTAATGCTGGAATTTCAGATAATGTTCCAGAGGGGTTTTGGTTTACACTCTCATCACAAGACTGCGACAACATCAACGTTTCAAACAATAATCTCAAAGGACTGATTCCAAATCTTCAAGTAAAAAATCATTGTTCTGTTTTATCTCTTTCATCTAATGAATTTGAAGGGCCCATTCCACCATTTCTACAAGGTTCTACAGTTATTGATTTGTCCAAAAAAAATTCTCTGATTCACTTCCATTCCTATGTGCAAATAGTATAGATGCAATGTTAGGCCAGTTAGACCTTTCGAATAATCCATTATCTGGACAAATTCCAGACTGTTGGAGCAATTTCAAGGCATTAGCTTATATAGATTTGAGCCACAACAACTTTTCAGGGAAGATTCCTACTTCAATGGGATCACTTGTAGAACTACAAGCATTACTATTGAGGAACAATAGCTTAACAGAGGTGATCCCTTTCTCCATAAAGAACTGCACAAAGTTAGTAATGATTGATTTGAGAGAAAATAGATTAAAGGGACTCATCCCTTATTGGATTGGAAGTGAATTAAAAGAGCTGCAAGTTTTAAGCTTACAAAGGAATTACTTCTTTGGAAGTTTACCATTCGAACTTTGCTATCTACAAAACATTCAACTCTTTGATATCTCATTCAACAATCTTTCTGGACGGATTCCCAAATGCTTTAAGAATTTCACTTCAATGACTCAAAAATATTTATCACAATATTTTCCCATTCGTGAGTATGTTATCAAAGAAGGAGTTTTGAATTATGGTTTCAGATATGAATTGAGTGCATTCTTGACATGGAAAGGTGTAGAACAAGTGTTCAACAACAATGAATTGTTTCTTTTAAAAAGCATAGATCTCTCAAGCAATCACTTTTCAGAAGAGATTCCACCTGAAATAACAAATTTGATTCAATTGGTCTCATTGAATTTATCAAGAAACAACTTGACGGGCAAAATTCCTTCAAATATTGGAAAGCTAGCATCACTTGACTTTCTTGATTTGTCACGAAATAACTTGCTTGGTTCAATTCCATCCAGTCTTTCCCGAATAGATCGACTTTCTGTGTTAGATTTGTCACATAACCAATTATCTGGAGAAATTCCAACGAGTACACAACTACAAAGTTTTGATGCCTCATGTTACGAAGATAATCTTGATCTTTGTGGTCCACCACTTGTAAATTTGTGCGTTGAAGGGGAGCCAACACATGATCAAAAAGTCGAAATTCAAGACGATGAAGATTTGCTTCTGAATCGTGGATTTTACATCAGTCTGACATTTGGATTTATTATAGGATTTTGGGGAGTGTTTGGCTCAATCCTAATCAAGAGTTCTTGGAGACATGCTTATTTCAAGTTTATCAACAATTTAGTGGATAATATTTATGTGAAATGCAGATGGTGGCTCAAAGATTAACTGGTAATAATACTTAAACTTTTGACCTGTCATATATACTTACATTTAACATCAAATAGTCATCATAATATATCATTATAGTATCTTAAAATAAATTTTTTGCATATAATTTCCACTAAAGTACTATTCATTTGTATTTTAGATTATATTTTTAGACATATATTATGCAGTTTCTTAAATAATGTTCATAGTAATTTTGAAGAGTTTAAAGGAATTTCCTTATATTTCTATTAAAATAACCATATGTTTTTTTACAGTACTTGTATCTATCTATCTATCTTTCATGATAGTGTGTTTCAAGTTTCAACTTTTTTAAAATTTATATTTTAGACTTTATATCTAAAGTGGTTAACACTTAAACTATTTTATAGGGTGGCAAAATCTTGTGCATCTTCAATAAAGGGTACTCGATAGTGTGTTGTTGGATCAGATTAAGGTGTGCAATCAAAGTCCTTCTGCAGGAAGATGAATAGTTTCTCCTCTTTTATAAATGGTTTGTGAATTATTTGTATTGTAACTCTAGAAAGATGATTTCTCCTTGGCCCCAATATGTCTCAAAGCACTTGGTTTGTCTTGATTACACAATCAGGATGCGCAAAAGACCCCCGTTTTACACGTCAGGACTGTGTAATGCAGACAAACTGAGTGTTTTGTGAGATGTTGAAGGTGAGGAGAAACTATCCTCTAGGAAATAGAATGGTGGGCTGTGTCTTTGTAATATTGAGTTGTAACTTGCAATACCTCTTGTATTCTCTGTAATTTATTCATGCAATAAACATTGGTGAAGTATTCTACATGTAAAAAGATACTGGTGACAAAATGTGAAATTGTTTATGACGTAAGAGTCTTGAATGGAGTCAATATTGGTGGGAGCTGAAATTTTACATATATATGACATTGACAGAAAGTACTTAAGTCGATTGGTCGGAAAGAATCATTTTTTCCACGTCCTGTATGAACTAAACTACAAATCATTGTTCTTTTATACAAATAAAATCAATCAATAATGACACAAATTTATAGTAGTTTTTTTTTAAACTACAAATCATACTATAGTGAAGTCTTCTTTTCTTCAAGTCCTTAAAAGTAATTGCAAGGCGTTGGAAGGCCTATATCTTCTTTGGTCATTAAATACATAAAAGAAATTAATCAAAGGATGCTGCGTATCAAGGTCCCATACAATGGAGCATTATAACATAATTTGCAGTGGACCCCTGCGAACTACAAACCGGTTCGTACGAACCAGTTCATGGTACTTTCACAAACTGGTTCCCCCAATATTATATTTGACGTACAACGAACCCATAGCGTACCGACTATATATACTCCCTCACGTACCGAATTCTTTGTGAGTGACGAACCGCGTACCCGAACTCGTACCACATACCGAAGCGAATTGCGAACCGTGTAACTATGCAATGGAGAGATTGTAAGCATAATGCACCTGAGGAGTCTTTACAATGATAGAAATGAATAAAAGATAATAGAAATGATACAGTGACTCAATAAGTGTTCCTATTTATAGAGATAGTTAGAAAATCTAACATCCTAACTCCCTAACTAACTCTCTAACCAATTTTTTCAATCACTCTAACTAACTATACTGTAATAAATTATGTCTTTTGCTGCCGTAGTTGCAGCATCTCCGTGTTGCACTTTCCTTGTGTCCGTTCTGATTTTCTTTTTATCGGTAGCAGACGTTTACCTTTTCTGCATTCAGTTCTTTTCGGGCTAGTTCGCATCTTCCATAACAGATCTCATATCACCAACCACACCATGAGAACAGTCTCATCGAGATTGGTTAGAGCCCAAAAAATATATATGTCTAACTGAATTTTAGCACATGATAGGTGGAATTAAAAATTTATTTATGTTCCTTTCACCTAAAAAGATAGTTAGTTTATGACAATTGACAATACTGATATAGTTTTACAGCAGAGTAATTGCAGAGAAATACTGCAATGCAGAAATTTGAATGATAGGTAAATTATCTTTGATCAACATCTACCAATGACATACAATTCCAGAGAATTATTGGAACTCTCCAATATATAAATCTCAGAAGGAAGAATATATCAATTTTGTATCAGCATCAAGTTCAAGTTGGAAAGCTCCTATTCTCATTTCTCTACCAAGCATTAACTAGCTGACATTCGGACAAAACCTCTGCCACCAGCAAGTTTTGAGGATATTTGAGACAAGTTTAAAGGGGGGTTATAACTGGTCAAAAATTGATTCAAATTCAGATCATAAATAATTGTCTCTATCATATCCTTCATCATAGGAGTAGTTAGAGTTCTTCCATATATAATATATGGTTCAAATTCAAATTCGACCGTCAAAGTCCTACCATTTGCATTGTGTCTCTTTGTAATATATGGTTCTGTCATTGTATCTCTTATCTCTTTTCCCACAAGTAAAAAATACATGTGCCATTTTCCCATGCATTTTACTTGTGCCGTAAAAATTTTACTCACAAGTATTTTCTTAAAACTAATAATTTAAATTTTCAAATCACACCAGCATTTATTTATCACATTATGGTAGAAACTGTAATACTTCTTTGAGTATTTTACTGTTCTACATGATTTAAAACCAACTTGAAAAGCCAAGGTACGAATACATCTTTGAGTATTTTACTTTCCAAATTCGAGTCACAAGTTCTCAATGTTTTCCAATTACCTTCCTGAGAAGGAAAAAAAATAACAAAACCGTCACACCAGTTATATTCCTCACACCAGTTCACCACCTTCTGTGACAGATCACAAATCACCGTTCATACCATGAGAACAGCGGCCCAGAGATCATCGAAAAACCCAACAAATAACGCTCGACTGATTTCTCGTGCCACCGCATTTCTGAAAATCGTCTGGTGCGTGAAATCTGTGTGCCGCCTTATCGTGATCCGTTCCTTGCCAAATTTCTTAGTCTCCTACTGTCAGAAATATAATTAAAAATCATTCATCTGTATCTATATAACGTATCTGTTTTGGCATGAAGAGACAGTTGAAAAACCTTATTTAGAAAGGATTATGGAAAACTCAAACTGATCTCATTGGATCGATTTCGGCCTTCCATAGCAGTATCAATTGTTGGAACAAATCTTCCTATATATAGTCCTATGTGTACTTGCTCAACAAATGAATGCAACTCTACAAATGAATGCAACTCCATATATAGTCCTATGTCTTGTTCTGATTATCTTATATATTTTACGCTAATGAAAGAAGTGCAGTTACACAGGCACGGATGTACATAGACCAAATTGGGGGCAATTCCCCCCGACTACCTTTTCTATATTATTTGTTGGCTTAATAACATAAATGGTTCCCTAACTTATTTGTTGTTTTCGATATGGTACCTTAATTATAAATTTTTCCCATTCGGTCCCTTAAATATGCTCGGTCAGTCAAATTGACCCATTCTGTTAATCTTTAACCCCGAATGTATAAGATGGATCAATTTGACTGTGCAAGATGGATCAATTTGACTTGGCACCCCAACCTCAACCACCTCGCTCAGAAAAATTTATTAAAAAAGGGAAAACTATATAAGAGGGGGACCAAACCAAAACCCTCAAAAGAAAGCCAAAACAAAAATACAAAGCAAGAAACCTAAGGGAGCTGGTAAATCAGAATCCAAAAAATGTCTCTAAAAAAGTCTTCTCTAATAAAAGAGGGTAAAGAGTTCCACCAAAAGACATTTGTAGATCCATGTCCATGATTTGCAAGTTTGTCTGCACATCAGTTGCCCTCGCGGTAAATAGGCAAAGAAAGAACCACCCTACATAGAAATGCCACCTAACATCTTAGAAGGAAATCTTCATAGAGGAGGTCCTAATGGATGGATCACAAAAGGTCCATTAGTCCATTACAATCCACTATTTTTTTTTCCTTAAAAAAAACCATCCAATCCATCCAATTAGAATAAAGTTCATCCAATCTATCCGTTATTAGATTTTAATGGATGGATAATCCATCCGATCCATAAATCAAAGTGTATTATTTTTTTATAAATTAAAATTCTAGTAAACCAAATTTTACAAACCAAAATTTCAAATATAAAATAGCTTATTCAAAAAAACTTATCTCATACAAAATAGCTTATTACGATCTCTTTTTAAAAAAACAACTTATTTATGCAAAATATCTTATTATGATCTTGTTTGTAAAAACAACTTATTAATGCAAAACAACTTATTACGATCTCTTTTGAAAAAACAGCTTATTTATGCAAAACAGCTTATTATAATCTCTTTTAAAAAAAAACGGCTTATTCAAAACAACTTATTTATGCAAAACAACTTATTACGATCTCTTTTTTACTTAAAGTTGATCTTAGCTTGTAATTTTATAAGTTCTTCAATTCTTTCAAATGACTTAAAACTGTGTGACAATTTTCAGTTGCCACTATACATGTTTTATATATTTTATAAGTTCTTCGATTCTTTCAAATGACTTAGTGCTTGTTTGGTTAAGCGGTGGCAACACCAAAAGCACGTTTCTGCTCCGTCAAACGTGAATCAGAGGTGTTTGGATCTCAAGTCTGCTTTTGCCGCAATCGCACTTCTTGCCCAAAAACGCGCGTCTAGCTAAATCTAGAATTCCTAGCTGTTCAATTTTCAGAAAATCGATTCTCGTTTTAGCATCACACGTCACCAACAACATCTCTATTTTACCCCTTCGTAATACTGGGCTTCAGAAGACAAAAAAAATAAAATGCGTTGTTGGCTTGCTGTGGCTTGTATAGGATCACATTCACTCTCTTCTTCTTGCTGCAAATTTTCTTTTTTCTTACTACAGTGACATTTACATGTTAGAGATGATAAAAGAATGGACTCCAAATTTTGTGGTTCAAAAAGAAAAGGAAAGAACAGGGATAAGAGGGGGGAGAAATAGGTTGTTTTCCGATGCTATTTCATAAAAAGAATTGACAGCAACTTTGTGAAACCCAAACTTATATAATTTCGTTTATTTCCTTTTAAGCTGGAGAAAATGGTAAAATAAGATAAGAATGTTGATATATGGGAGAAGGAGAAGTGTAGAAGAGTATTGAGAGATGGTAAAAGGAGATCAAAATGGTAGAAATGGATTGAAGCTTCTGGAAAATGAAAGACAAGGGTACACGATATGAGCAACATGGACATGATTTTAATTGATGATTTTTTTAGAAGAGATCATAATAAGTTGTTTCAAATAAGCTGTTTTTTTAGAAGAGATCATAATAGGTTGTTTTGCATACATAAGCTGTTTTTAATAAACTGTTTTTGAAAATGAGATGGTAATAAGCTATTTTGCATAAATAAGCTGTTTGGAATAAGCTATTTTTAAAAATGAGATCGTAATAAGCTGTTTTGCATAAATAAGTTGTTTGGAATAAGTTGTTTTTTATAAAAAGAGATCTTAATAAGGTTTTTATATAAATAAGTTGTTTTGAATAAGCTGTTTTATTAAAAGAGATCATAATAAGCTCTTTTGCATAAATAAGCTGTTTCAAATAAGCTGTTTTTTAAAAATATAATGCAATAAGCTGTTTTGCATAGATAAGATGATTTGAATAAGTTTTTTTTAAAAATAGATCTTAATAAGCTCTTTTTGCATAAATAAGCTGTTTTTTTTAAAAAAAAAGATCATAATAAGTTATTTTGCATGAAAAATTATTCGTTTTGGTATTTTATTTTATGAAATTAAAAAAAGTGGGAGAGAGATGATTTAATTAAAAAAAATAGTTTAGTTAAAAAAAAAAAGGTGATAATCAAAAAATATAATTATTTAAATAAAAAATAATAATATTTTTTGAAGTTATCCATTGGACTTTTTTATTCTAAAAAGGTGATCCATTGAATTTTTAAAATAAGGTGGATGGATCAAATCCATCCATAGTTTTTAATGGATTGATCCAAACCAATCCATTAACAAATTTTTTTGTTTCATGGATGGATTGGATGGATTTTGTAGTGGATGGATTGGATGAATATGGATCTCATGGATCATATTGCCACCCCTAGAGGAGGAGCACCCTTTGAACGGGTATTATACCTGCTAAGAGCCTTCTTTTGCTTCTTCGTCAAATATTGGATAAAAGGCACATTCTCATCATCAGGCTGTTGTGCCGGAACATGTCGCACCAAATTTAAATCTTTTTGGAGCACGGGACATATTTCGTTGCTGTTCGCCACCACAATAATATGCGTTGCCGGTACTGACTCCATTTAAAAAATCAAGATTGCATGTATTGTTCACAATTCTAGGGATAAATGCTACCCATGATTGTCAAATTATGTAAGAGAAAAAGAATGTCAGAGATAAAGAATATAGATATGCATGTCAGAGCAAAATACAAACAATGAGACGATGGACAACAAAGTGAAAATCCTATTTTCTTCTCCTTCGTCCATTAAAGAGGGGTGATATAGGGTCAAACTTTGATCAGAAATCATCCTTCATTATTGGAGAAAAATTTGCAAACATGGAAAATGATTAAGCTTCAGTGTTATTGGAGGCTGAAATCAAAATACATTACTTTTGATTTCGATTACCATCTTTAAAGACTTCATCCTCGCCATTGCTTGTTATTAGCCTATTAGCTGAATTGATTTTCCTGTTTGATGTTATCTCAAACAATATATTGACTTTTTGTAATCTTCTCTGGCACAGCTTGTACTGGAAAGATTATCATTAATGACATTCCATTTTGGCTTAAAAATAAATAATGGTTGCAACTTCTTTAGAAAGTTTGGATGTTAATGCATCAATGATTTGCTGTTTTTGTTTGGATGACAGTCTTCATTTTAGCGCTCTCTAGCAAGATTTTATAAACCATTATGGACCAAGATGTTTATTGTGTGGCTTGCTAGTGTGTGGATAATTTGAATAGAAAGGAATAACCGTTCCTTTAAGCAAAATGAAGTCTATTGCTCAACTGCGGGAAAGAGTTAAGTTATTATCATTCTCGTAGTTGGAAGTCAAATATGCTTGTTTAGCTTTTAATTTTCACAACTGGTGATTTAATACTTTAATTGTGGCAGATTTAACATTTTAGTAGCTTTGTTTCTTTTTTGTTCGTATTATTTCTTTAAAACTCTTTTGTTCAATCCCTGTACTTCTTGTGCTAAGGAGAACCATCTTCATGGTATATAAATTTTATTTTAGCTTGTTAAAATAAAAATTACTAGTAATATTTTTACACTTTATATAATCATATTATATTTGTACTCAAGGATGGGAATAGGCCAGGCCGGCCTACAGTCTGGCCTACGATAGACCAAGCCAGGCTTTTTCTTAAACAGAGAAGGCCTAGGCTTTTTTAGAAGCCTATTTAGTTTAAAAGGCCAGGCCACAGGCGATTCAAAAAGCCTCTTAGGCCTATTAGGCCGGCCTATTTAAGTAAATATAAATAATATTATTTATTATTATATTATATTTTGTACATTGAATTAAAATAAAAATTTGTTAACTTTTTCTGTAATTTAAGCTTATTAGTATACATTAAGTTTATGCATATTTAAATGTATTATTATAAATTAGAATTGAAATATGATACAATATATAATATATAGTCAAATTCCTTAAAAACTCATCTTGATTATCAACAGAGAGTTTAATCTAATCGATATATTAGTTTGCTAGTCTATTTAAACTTAGATCACAGTGCTTATTTAAAGATGTTCATCTAAAATAGGTTTTTAAACACGCTAGCATGCCGTATCACGCTTTCATCAGACCAGACTCAGGCCTAAAAATTAGTAAGCCTATGATAGGCTATAGGTCAGGCTTAGGCCTTCAAAAAAATTGATAGGTCAGACTCAGGCCTTGTAAAGCCTAGCTTGTACCGACAAAAATATCTACTTTTACAATGACACAATTTTTTTTGTTGAGAAATACGTAAGAATTTCTTTTTTGTTGAGAAATACGTAAGAACATTTTTGTTGAGAAATACGTATGAATATCTCTTTTGACAAAAAATACGTAAGAGCATCTGTTTAAAGAAAAATTATCATTTTTAAGTAATTATTAGGACCATTAAAAAGGATTTCTTCAGCTATTGATACATAACTTTCCAAGTAATTAGGACCACATTCCTAAAAAAAAAAGTAATTAGGACCACAAACAATACATTGATAATCTTTTTGGTACAATTTACATTGATAATTTTCTCAACTAATCATTATCTCTCTAAAAAAAATAAAAATTACTAATCATGATCTATTACACTTTAAAAAGCCAAACTATCCCAACTAAATTGACACGAATCGAACGTGTTACACCTGTTTTTTTTTGCTTAAATATGAAAATCGTTCTTGTAAGTTCGTGTGTGTTTGATTTACATCCCTATATCTTTTTTTGTTCTAAAATAACCCCTGTAAGTTATAAAGGTTTTGGTTTTGGTTCCTACCGTTATGGTAGACGACGCTGATGTGTCGTTCCATATGCTGAGTCACTGTGTTAGAGGGACCAAAATAAAAAACAAAAAAACAAAATTCGTAGAGGGATCAAACTCAGAAATTCATAAAAAAAAAACGTTTGTTTCTTCGTCTTTTTAGGTTTTTGCTTCCATATGAGATATCTTGTCCCTTTAATCGATTTTTACGTTCGAACAAAATTCATTCCTTTGTAATGACTTATAAGACATGGGTCAATGAGTTCAGGTATTCTTCATTTACGTATTGCTCCATTTTTTTCATTTAGGGGTTAGATGCAAGACATGTGGCAAACAAATACCTAAGGGTTGAGATTTTAAATTAAAAAATAAACTTTTATTTAATTTAATTAAAAGAAGAAAAATTCGAACGTTCCTTGTTAAACACGAGATATTACAGATGAGGCCTAACATTGAAAATATATATCCAATCAAAGGTCATTCAACACCATCACCATTTGTTTGATTAAAGACGAGGTCTTTGTTAAAGTTTGGATCGACTACAAGAAAAAACGCATTTTGTGACTTTTAACTAATAAAACCTGCGACTGTTGACCAGAACAGTCGCAACAACCGTCGCAAATGTGCATTTTGAGACAGTTATAAGGTAGGGGTCACAAATGTAGTGTCGCAAAATGCAGTTTTTCTTGTAGTGATCTCAAACAATGATAGATGGAAATGAAAATTTCCAATTCTCATTATTTAGTAATTGGAAAAGAAATTAATTTATCAATTTTATCATGGGAGAAGAAACTCTTAAATTCCTTTTACTTACTGTCCATGGATCATGACTCATTATGTACATATACCTTCCGGTCACAATTATAAGCAAAAATCTACATTTTAGATTCATTATATTATTGATATACAAGGTCTTTATTATAGACAACATACATCATTTATTGAATAAATCTAAAATATTGATTTTTTGCTTATAACAGTGACCGAATGATGTATATTCATAATAAAACCTAAATTCTAAATAAATACATTAAATCGAGTAATATCCCATGTTTTCTATTCATTTCATGTTAATTATATTAAAAAACAAGTAAATTTGACACTTATCACGTGCACAAATAGACTAATAATAATGATTATAGCACTTTTATATTCTTTTTCCTTTTTATTGTTTTTTTTTTGTAGTGTTACAAAGTAAAGAGGAAAAAAGAA
>Ga0228710_1009477_pt1 | contig 13489 bp, 12 predicted proteins | sample MedpolnodulmetaG_FD_177995 | JGI IMG/M metagenome (GOLD analysis project Ga0228710, IMG submission 177995) | Root nodule microbial communities from Medicago polymorpha collected in Santa Monica, California, United States - pink nodules | ecosystem: Host-associated > Plants > Roots > Nodule...
AATGAAAATTGAATTGAACAATAAATTTTTGTAGTTCTTCCAAAAAAAAATATAGTATGAAAATTAATACTACTCCTCCTCCTGCAATAATAGATAACCCATTTAAAAATGTGCAATTTTGACATAACTTACTTTGACTATATTTTTCTACTAATATATAAAGATAAATAATATCATATAAGATGTCGTTAGATTCGTTTCGATGAGTATTTTTAAAATATCAAATTTTCATAATTTTTTCTAATATATTATTCAAGATATTTAAGCTCAAAATTATGCATTGATATGCGTAATATGGTCAACTATGTCATGTATTATGGGACGGAGGGAGTAATAGAATTGGAAGCTATGTGGTGCAAGAAAAAACAGAATTTGAAGCTTTATGTTTAGAATCAAACTTAGCTCCACCAAAAGTGAAACGAAACATACACTTAGTCTATGTTTGGTTTTATGTTTGAAAAACTAAAATTGATTCTAAAGATGTAAATTTGGTTTAAACATGTTTAGTTGCTAATATGATTGATTTATTTAATTCTAACTTGAAGTTAAGATTTATAACTTTTGAATTAAACATGAGTTTTACTTTAAATTGATTGCTTAATTTACTTTTACAAAAGATAAACCTGGATATGAGCTATATTATAGAGGGTAAAATACTATTAACCCTTCTTGCAAGTGATGAGACCATATTGGTGTTGGGGGTTGAAGTTCGGGGAAAATGACCGGTGAAATCATTGAGAGGTGGGATGAAAAGCTCATTAAATATTTCGTTGGGGTTTACAATTTACATCACCAAGCAAATAGAAGACGAGGATGAACTAGCACACTGTATGGCCAAACATGAGAAAGGTTCCACTACCCACACATACAAGTAACAAAGCTTCGACCATTTCTAATCCAACAATTACCTATAAAAGAGGTGAAAATAAAAACAAAACGATCCATATTTGTTGGCATGACAATTTTCCACCAGAACCACCAACAATCTTAAGCAACACATAAGGAGCAAACTCACAATAAGTAACAAATAGACTCATGCTAGATGCTACAAAAGATATAGACACATCATGGAGGAAGATCAGCAGTTCATCAACCAAATGCTATATACCTAAACAAAGATCTTCGTACTCCAAGTAAGACTCCATATCCTAATTTTAGTAGCAAATGTCACAAATAAATAATCTATGTTGATTCGACACCTAAAACAACCTATGATAACTATTACTCAAATAAGTTCTACACTCCCAATTTGAGATAGATTCCATCGTTGTTCCCAAATAGGAAGAGAATAACAAACTCCCATACCTTGCCACAAAGAGGGAGACTTTGCCAATAACTAATCTCCTGACCACAATTTCTCCACACATACACTTGAACCTAAAACTTTACTCAAGAGATTCAAGTCCAATTCTATTGAAACCAATGCATTGTTTGTACTTTAATATGATTTTTTTATTATAAACATAATTATATAAAGACCGATGCATAAAATAAGTCTTGGGAACAATCAAACAAAAGGCTAAATAGAATTATTGATAAAACGCCTAAAACAATTGTAAATAAAAGTCTTACAAGCAAACTTCATATAAAAAAATAAATAAAGTCTTGGCAGTTAAACCCAATAATAAATTGCAAAATTAAAACGAAATAAAATTATGTTCCATGCAAGCTTAACACTCTCAAAAGTTTACTAATAGATTGATATCTCCAAATTAGTTGAAGCTTTTGGAAGCATCCAAAAACGTTTTACTGCTTTACGGCGAGAAACGACATCCCATCTATCATCTTCAAGGAAATTGATACTCAACTTTCTCAAGACCTTCCCATGAGTGAGAAAGTAAGTAATCACATTAAACTCATTTTTAGTTCCCTTAAAGCCCTTAATCTCGATTTCCTTCAAACGCTTTTTCACACATTTATAAACTTTTATAGAGTCAACCCAATATCTCTCCAGAATAACATTGAACATTGCTTCATAATCCTACAATATAAACAACAACAACAATATTTTTAATTTCATATCAAAAGGCATATATTAAGTATAAAATTTAATTTATATGCACCGGTAGAGCAGTAAGTTTAGACTTTCAATCAATCATGAACATCAAATGATAAAAATAGTTTGATTTTTATCCTACCTACTTCAAAAATTCACTATTAAAAAACAATATTGTAATACTTTTTTATGCATATATTCAATCAAATTAAACTATGATATTTATAACCGAAAAAATAATACTTGTAACCAAAAAAATAAGAAACTATGATATTCATTATATTAATTTCTAAAATCTACAATTAATATATATAATGAATTTTATTTTCTGAAGAGAGAAAATACAAGTGGTACCAAACCCATTGACCAAAAAAAAAAAATACAAGTGATATCCAACCCAACAAAATAAAGTAAACTAAAAGTTATTTTGGTCAAGTATTAAAGTGAATTTCTATTTGGTTAGTTATGATAAGATAAATATTTGCCTCAAAACAAAAATGACTAGATATCAGGATAAAAAAAATTTACATCGACAATGTATCCAAATCAAATTCATAATATATATATATAGAGAGAAAATTAATTGAATTAAATCAAATTTATGTAATACTTACAAACAGGTATTTTTCATCAACAATTTCAATAGTGAGACGTTCTAAGTAAGGGCAACTTCTTAGCATAAAAGATACTCCCATAAACTCAAAATGGTGCAAAGCGGTCTTCATTATCAGATGCTTAGCATTCATGCTAGGATACATTTGTTTTGGTCCTCCTCTAGTATAAATAACCTTAGCACATCATACACAACTTTAATAAAGATAATGACAAATTCATTTTCAAAAGTTACGCTAACTATGTGAAACTAATGCGAGGTCATTAAGTCTAATGGTCTTCCCAGTTGTTTCACATAAAAAAAATTAGCTTTAGATTTTTTAAGGCAGCAATCCTCAAAAATTTGAAATCTAAGAAAAATATATATACTTTTTACTGCCCAACCAAGCAAAACACACCAACCCAAGAGAGCAAAACAATAAAAAAAAAACAATGAATACATATATAGAGATCTTCAAAACAATTAGAGAAGAATAATATGTAGATCTAGCTATAAATTGTTTCAACGAATAAAGTTAATTAATACAGTAAAAGCAATCTATTGTGCAATGATAATTAAATTGATTATCGAAAAGAAAGTTTAAATTTAAGAGAAAAGACAAAATGTAAAAAATGATACCTGAAGCAAGTAGCTGCATACAGTCATAACTTTAGCAGAAGAGACCTCTTTTAAAAATTTGTAAGGATAAGAACCATGTCCTTGACAACGATCTTCAGGGGAAAAGTCAAGATTAACCTCATCCAATGCAGGTGATTGAATATCAATGATAAAAAGTATCATCAATCCTTGATAATTGAAAACCTTTAGATTTAGGGCATTTACTCTAAAAATATTACACTTAAAATCGCACCTATTGATAACCAATTTTTTCAACCCTATATATTTTTCATTCAAAATAAAATCTCTTCCAAAATTCCGGCATTTAAAAAAACTCAAACTCTCCAACTTTTCACAATTGGTAAAAAGTGCCTTAATAGCACGTAGCTTTATTCCCATGTAACCCAAAGAAATTTCTTTGAGTGAATGAAAATTAACACATTGACTAGCAACAAATTCACATGCATACAATTTCAAAGATTCAAACCCACTATAACCATAAAAATAAGTAGGCAAAACAACTACATCATCAACAATAACACAAGGTTGATAAGTAAAATCAAGCTCCAAATCCTTGACTCCATTTCTTAAAGCGAAACGAACACATTGATCAATGAGCTCACTAAACAATTCAGGCATCCCAATTGTTAAAGAGAATTTGTCAATGACATCTTCTGCGTGATTTTCAATCCATTTTCGCGCGAAAGCTGAAAATGCCCTTCTTTGAGCATCAACAATTTCAGGAGATTCACCAACTTTAACAAAGAAGAGTTCATTGAACTCTATTTTTGTTGTTGATTTGTATACATTCACCCAATCTTTAGAGAGAATAGAAGTTTTTACCGCTTCTTTGAACGGCAGAAAGGAAACGATGGCCGAAAGCAATGATTCGGGCAATAAACTCAATATGTCATTGCTCACTGCCATGGTTATGTTGCAACTTGCAAGAGAAAATTATCAAGATAGTAGAAAATGCGTGTATGTGTTTTTTTGTTGTGTTACTCTCAACTAGAGAATGAAGGTATACATAATGCTCATGGCTGAAATATAATTAATGTTAAATAATAATTTGATTTTTGTTTTTTTATTACTTATAGTACATAATCTTATTATCTTGCTAAAGAAAATGATCAAAATTGTAGAGAATCTTGTATGTGTTTTATTGTGGTCAATTACATTTTATTGTTAACAATTTATTTGTTTTGGTCTTTGTAAAAAAAAATATTTATTTTGGTCAAGCTCTTTTATTACAGTTTATTTATTTTTGGTCAAACTCGTTTATTACAGTCAAAAAAAGGATTTATTGTGGCTTTTTTAAAAAAAAGTGATTTATATATTGTACCCAATTGTCAAAACTTTTAAGGAATGTGTATAATATAAAACCAAAAATAAATTCTTCAAAAAACTATGGTACGTAATGTTATTATAATGTTTTTCCTTTTTGTGATTTATTATAATGTTTTTCTTTTTGGTGGTTTTTATTTAAGAAAAAAAAAAGATTTATCTAGCGTATCCAATTGTCAGAACTTTCAACGAATGTGTATATATAAAATGCCAAATAAATTCTTCAGAAAAAAGCAAAATAAATAGAATTAATCTTTTCCGAAAGTTAATTTTATTTATTTCGTCCAAAAAAAATCTTTTACAAAAAGAAACGAACATTTCACTTTTTTTTTTTGTCAAACTCTTTTTTGTCAAATAGTTTAATGGCTAGAGATCACAAATTTTTTAAGGAAAATGTTAACTAGTGCCCCGGGGCAAAAGAAACCAAATATAGTATAAAGACCTTGAAACTTGTGTAGTCAAAGTTAGAAAAATGTAAATAATTATGTTTTCAATGCAAATATTTCCTTTTTTGTTTCCTTAACTAGTGCCCCGGGGGCACTAGTTAACAAGACCCATTTTTTAAATGTGGAGAAATGAAGTGTCTGAGGTTCTAACCCCAGCCCCTGCATATAATATACAATATCCCTACCAACTATGAAGCTCGGATACTCCAAAACAGAGATGTACTTGTATCAGATATGTAGTGGATACCGATACTCCACGGATACTCGCGAATACGTACCCACGAAGTATCAGAATTAATTATTTTAATTTTTAAAATATATTTTATTGGATACATATATGACACTTCACAAATACACAAAGATACTTATAAGATACATCATAGATATGTATCCTAGAAAGTATGAAAGGTAAAAAAGTGAGACAATGTTGTAAAAATTGATTAGAAATTTATATGATTCAATTTTAGATATATGTCATTAGAATTGTTTCTCGATGAACCACTTAAATTTACACTTCTTGTGGATGAAGGTAATGAGGAAGAAGTGATTCAATTAATCAACATTAAATAAAATTTGTGTTGCGTTCTTTTAACGATGTTTCTTTCAATATTCCAACATATGAAAATATAACATGGTTTATAAGAACACTTCACAATTTTTTTTATTTTGATCACATGTATTATTTTTAATAAATTGCGACTTTTATAATAATATAATAAGAAAGAGTAATCAATGCTTATTTTTTTGGTCAAGTAGCCTAATGGCTATAGCTGACACAATTTAATTGTGGAGAAGTGAAGTGTCCGGAGTTCGAACCTGGCCTCTACATATAAAATGCAATATCCGTACCAACTGAGCAAGCTCACGGGGATTAATTAATGCTTATTTTCTTTAAGTATTTTTCACTCATATGAGTTTTAGTATAAAAAATTTGTCAACGTATCTGAGCCGTATCGTATCCTAAATTTTATAAAAATGATACGTGTATCTGTGTCGTATCGTACCCGCAACCGTATCTGTACCCGGGCTTCATACCTACTTAGTTAAACTTATGGGAATTTGGTCAAGCTCTTTTATTACAGTCAATTATGTTTTATTATTAACAAAAAAATTACTCTATTTCTTAAAGGACTATTGTTAACACTTCTAATAAATTTACTTGTTCCTAATAATTTGACTTTGATGAGATTTTATCTAGAATCTTGATATCAAATACGAGTATGTGTTTTTTTCTTGTGTATGTTAGTAGCTATAAAATGAAAGTATATATTTTACTAATATATATAGCTGAAATCCAAAAAAATTTGGATTTCTTTCCACTTATATGGTAGATAATGTTCTGTTGGCACATTGATTAATGGAATCATTATTGAGGTTCACTTATGTTTTGATCTGGTCTTGGTTAATGGTTCATTCTCTATGACATATTTTAAAAGAGTGGTGATAGGTAGACCACTTTACGTGGCAATCCCACTCTTGTACAACTCTTATGTGGCACAATTTAATTTAAAATAAGAGTAATGATAAATAAACAACTATAGGTGGCAATACATCCTTTGACACCCACATAAAAATCTGACATGTGGTCACGTGGATCCCACACAAACACACTTTCTCTTTCATCTCCTCTTCTCTCTCCCTAATGTATGAGTGCATCTTTGCTCCATTTATGTTTGCTCAATTTACCCCATTTCAAGACATGGATGTGTGACATGTGGAAAAAATAAAATCAATGGTTGTGATTAAATGGTTTGGACAAAGCAATTTTGTAATGAGGAAAAATAACTAAGCGCTCTCTACTCTGATCAAACTCTTCTTCTTCCTTTCTCAGATAGCTTTCCACCTTTCACCCCATTATCATCGAAGCCACCTCTCCCACCCACCAGCCCCGCCGCCATATCTCCCTCTCTCTCTCTCGCAGCTGCACCTCTCCATCCCGCTACCATCATGAGCGAACCCCACAATAAGGTCTCATCATTTGCAAATATTCACTATGTACGATGTCAAGGGAGACCTCCTTATACCTTTTCTAATTTAATAACAAAACCAAGTGTACCAAATTTTTTTTTTCTGATTTTGTGTAGTTGGTAGATGCGGTCATAAATGAATAGTATGGACACAAACATAAATGAATAGTATTTGGTCACTCACACATAAAAAAGTTTTTCCTCAAAATACTAAATCATTTTATTATCAATTTCTTTTTATTATTAGAAAAAATCTTTTAATGTATGTGTCTAAATACTATTCATTTATGTTTGTGACTACAGTAGACTTTCTCGGTAGATGTGAGACCTTATACCCCAATTGTTTAAAAAATATATGTAATTTAATAAAAAAATTGTCAAAAAAATTGATGACTCTCGGTCATAATAACAAATATTCACTCTCTAGTCTTGTTGTGCTTTTTACAAGACTTAGGTAAGAAGGAAGTTTTGGTGTTACCTTATTGGTTTTGAAGTTATTGTTCTTACAGATCATGCAACACTAGAGTATTTAATCACAAAAGGGGACTCTACGCCATGGTTACTCAAATGTATTTGACTTGGAAAACAAAGACAAATAGGGTGTGGAGGTCGACCACCTCTCAAGGTTTGAGAACTATGAATTACAAAAAAAGAGAAGAACATAATGGAGAAGTTCCCTGGTGAGAGCATGTTTGTCGTAACTAAAAGGTCGTGGTTTGCAGACATGGCTAACTTTATGGTTGGATATCTGGTTCCAAATGAGTATAAATGGATGAAGAAGAATAAATTATTTAAAGACGCGTGAAAAGACTACCATAACGATCATTCAAAGTCACTTTTGGTTGCCTACTATGGTAGCGGGATGGAGAGGTGCAGCGGCGAGAGAGAGAGGGAGATATGGTGGCGGGGCTGGTGGGTGGGAGAAGTGGCTTCGATGATAATGGGGGTGAAAGGTGGAAAGCTATCTGAGAAAGGAAGAAGAAGAGTTTGATCAGAGTAGAGAGCGCGTAGTTATTTTTCCTCATTACAAAATTGCTTTGTCCAAACCATTTAATCACAGTCATTGATTTTATTTTTTCCACATGTCACAAATCCATGTCTTAAAATGGGGTAAATTGAGCAAACATAAATGGAGCAAAGATGCACTCGGATGGTGGAGTGTGAGGAAAATGACCGGTGAAATCATTGAGAGGTTGGATGAAAAGCTCATTAAATATTTCGTTGGGGTTTACATCACCAAGGAAATAGAAGACGAGGATGAACTAGCACACTATATGGCCAAACATAAGAAATGCTCCACTACACACACATACAAGTAACAAGAGCACACATGAGACAACAACCCTAATTTCCCAATACAAACAACCCTAATATAGAAAATAAAATTTTTCCGATACTTTAAAATAGTCAACACCACTGCATGGTAAACCAAGCTTCGACCATTTCTAATCCAACAATTACCTATAAAAGAGGTGAAAATAAAAACAAAACGATATCCACATTTGTTAGCATGGCAATTTTCACCGGAACCACCAACAATCTTAAACAACACATGAAGAGCAAACTCACAATAAGTAACAAATAGATGACAAATAGACTCATGTGAGATGCCACAAAAGATATGCCTAAACAAAGATCTCCATAAGTATGATTCCATGTCCTAATCTTAGTAGCGAATGTTGGTTCGACACCTAAATCAACCTATGATAAATAATAACTATTACTCAAACAAGTTCTACACTCCCAATCTGAGATAGATTTCACCGGTGTTCCCAATAAATAAACAAGCTCCCAAATAGGAAGAGATTCAAGTCCAATTCTATTGAAACCAATGCAATGTTTGTACTAAAATATAATTTTTTTATTATAAACATAATTATATATAGACCAATGCATAATTTGTCAAAAATAAAATAAAAAAGACCAATGCATAAAATAAGTCTTGGGAACAATCAAACAAAAGGCAAAATAGAATTATTGATAAAACGCCTAAACCAATTGTAAATAAAAGTCTAACAAGCAAACTTCATATAAAAAAATAAAGTCTTGGCCGTTAAACCCAGTAATAAATTGCAAAATTCCTTCAAAAAAATAAAAATAAATATATAAATTGCAAAATTAAAACGAAATAAAATCATGTTCCATACAAGCATAACACTCTCAAAAGTTTCCTAATAGATTGATATCTCCAAATTAGTTGAAGCTTTTGGAAGCATCCGAAAATGCTCTTCTGCTTTACGGCGAGGAGCTACATTCCTTTCATCTGTAAGGAAATTGATACTCAACTTTCTCAAGACCTTCCCATGAGTGAGAAAGTAAGTAATCGCATTCAACTCATTTTTAGTTCCCTTAAAGCTCTTAATCTCGATTTCCTTCAAATGCTTTTTCACACATTTGTAAACTTCTATAGAGTCAACCCAATATCTCTCTGGGATAACATTGAACTTTGCTTCATAGCCCTATAATATAAACAACAACAAAAAGTTCCATATTTTTAATTTTATACCAAAAGGCATATGAAGTATAAAATTTAATTTATATGCGTCAGTAGAGTAGTAAGTTTAGACTATCAATCAATCATGATCATCAAATGATAAAAATAGTTTGATTTTTATCCTACCTACTTCGAAAATTCACAATTAAAAAGAAATATTGTTATATTCTTTTATGCATATATTCAATCAAATTAAACTATAATATTTGTAACCAAAAAAGTACTACTTGTAACTATAAAAAAAAGAAACTATGATATTCATTATGTTAATTTCAAAATCGACAATTATATCCCTAAAAAAAATCTACAATTATATATATATATATATAATGAATTTTTTGAAGAGAGAAAATACAATTGGTGCCAAACCCATTGACCAAAAAAAATAAAATACAAGTGTTTCAGAAGAAAAAAAAAATCCAACCCAACAAAATAAACCAAAAGTTTTTTTGGTCAAGGACAAAATGGATTTCTAATTTGTTAATTATGATTAGATATTTGCCTCAAAACAAAATAACTAGAATAAAAATATTTTACATCAACAATGTATTCAAATTAAATGCATAATATATATATAGAGAGAGAGAATTAATTAAATTAAATCAAATTTATGTAATACTTACAACTGGGTATTTTTCATTAACAATTTCAATTGTGAGACGCTCTAAGTAAGGGCAGCTTCTTAGCATAAAAGATACTCCCATAAACTCAAAATGGTGCAAAGTGGCCTTCATTATCAGATGCTTAACATTCATGCTAGGATACATCTTTTTTGGTCGTCCTCCGGTATAAATAACCTTAGCACATCATACACAAAACATTAAGAAAGATAATAATCTCTCAAAAAAAAAAAAAAGAAAATAAAAAATTAATATTTAAAATTTAAGCTACGCTAACTATTGAAATATATATTCAAGTCATGTAAAGGAAAATAAAACTGCTCAACACTTGGACTAATCCTAGTTAGTGAAAGTATAAGATATTCTTAACACTTGGCTTAGAATCTCTGCATGCATTCTATCGATATCTCTATCAAGGACATGAATAACAACTACATGGTGCAGCTACTGTGAGGTCATTAAGTCTAATGAAAGAAAATTTCACCCAAATTTAATGCTCTTCTCAGTTGTTTCTCATAACAAAGTTTAGCTTTAGAATTTTTAAGGCAGCCATCCTCTAAAAGTTTGAAATCTAAGAAAAATATATACCTTTTTACTGCCCAACCAAGCAAAATACACCAACCCAAGAGAGCAAAACAATAAAAAAAAAAAACCAAATAAATAAATACATAGAGATCTTCAAAACAATTAGAGAAGAATAATATGTAGATCTAACTATAAAGTGTTTCAATGAATATAGTTAATTAATATAGTAAAAGCAATCTATTGTGCAATAATAATTAAATTGATTATCAAAAAGAAAATTTAAATTTTAAAAAAAAGACAAAAGGTAAAAAATGGTACCTGAAGCAAATAGCTGCATACAGTCATAACTTTAGCAGAAGAGAACTCTTTTAAAAATTTGTAAAGATAAGAACCATGTCCTTGACAACGATACTCAAGGGAAAAGTCAAGATTAACCTCATCCAATGCAGGTGATTGAATATCAACAGCAAAACGTATCATCAATCCATGATAATTGAAAACCTTTAGATTTAGGGCATTTACTCTAAAAATATTAAACTTAAAATCGCACCTATTGATAACCAATTTTTTCAACCCCAGATATTCTTCATTCAAAATAAAATCTCCTTCCGAATTCCAGCATTTCAAAAAACTCAAACTCTCCAACTTTTCACAATTGGTCAAAAGTGCCTTAATAGCATGTAGCTTTATTCCCATGTAACCCAAAGAAATTTTTTTGAGTGAATGAAAATTAACACATTGACTAGCAACAAATTCACATGCATACAATTTCAAAGATTCAAACCCACTACAACCATAAAAATAAGTAGGCAAAACAACTACTGCTGAAACAATATCATAAGGTTGATAAGTGAAATCAAGCTCCAAATCCTTGACTCCATTTCTTAAAGCAAAACGAAAACATTGATCAATGAGCTCACAAAAAAATTCAGGTATCAAAATTGTTAAAGAGAATTTGTCAATGACATCTTCTCTGTGTTTTTCAATCCATTTTCTCACGAAATCTGAAAATGCCCTTCTTTGAGCATCAACAATTTCAGGAGATTGATCAACGTTAACAAAGAAGAGTTCATTGAACTCTATTTTTCTTGTTGATTTGTATACATTCACCCAATCTTTAGAGAGAATAGAAGTTCTCACCGCTTCTTTGAACGGCAGAAAGGAAACGATGGCCGAAAGCAATGATTCGGGCAATGAACTCAATATGTCATTGCTCACTCCCATGGTTATGTTGCAACTTGCAAGATAAAATTATCAAGATAGTAGAAAATGCGTGTATGTGTTTTTCTGTTGTGTATGTTACTCAACTAGAGAATGAAGGTATATATATAATGCTCATGGCTGAAATATAATTAATGTTAAATAATATTTTGGTTTTTGTTTTTATATTACGCATAGTACATAATCTTATTATAATGGTTTTCCTTATTGTGGCTTTTTTTTGTTGAAATGTTTTAAAGAATGTGTATATATAAAATGCCAAAAATATAAAAGTTAATTTGTTTTTTTCGAAAAGAAACCAATGGAAACAGCTGTTCAATTTATTTTTATTTTTATATAGTTTTATTTTTAATGTTATGTTGTAAATAGTTTTTTTGGGGAGTTTTTCCTAGACAGCTATTACGTATTATCGTATAATAATAATAATTATTATTATCATTTTTATTTATGTAGGGATCATTATTATTATGATTGAATAATAGTATATAGCGGAAAAAGGAATAATATTGAGAACTTTTTCCTTTAAAAAAAATGTAGAACTTTAAAAATATTTTGTTATCATTTTCCCTATTTTACTTGTTTTCTTGTTTATGTAAATAGGTCTTTTAAGGAAGTGCGTAGGTATGAACACGTAATATTTAGAATTTTTTCAGAGGAAATATTTAGAAAATTAGCTGAACTTTGAATACAATGAATGGTAATAGATAAAGATACTAAAATTTGACTCATAATATTTTAATGTTATGTAAAGTCGGATTTTTTTTAAAGGGTTATATAAAGTCAGATGAAATTAAAAATAATGATGTCACAACTTTTTGAGTTTTGACGTTGGAAATAAATAATTGTTGGAGGTAAAATTGATAAAACCATGTTCTTTGGCGAAATTTTTAGCCAAAAAAAATACCACTCACATGCATTACAATCTCGGTAAAGATTGGAGAGATTGAGAGTTACAGGGTGCCTTGGTTTTGATTTAATTATTAAGTTGAAGCTTTTGAAAAATAAGTTGAAAGTGTGGAATAAAGAAGTTTCTCGAAATGTCCACTCAATGACAATTATGTTAAGAATAATTTGAGTGAAATTCAAAATCAAATTAAATTGGGAGGTTATACTTATTATCTTATGATTGATGAAAAGTAAACTCATGATTTTAGACGAAGCCCTACATAGACAAGAGGTTTTCTGGAAGGAAAAAGCTAGGATTAGCTGGCATGTGAATGGTGATGGAAATTCCATTTTCTTTCCTAGAATGACAAAAATCAAAAACAAAACCAAAATAATTTCCTATATCAGAAATCAAGAGGAGATTATCACTAAGCCCTAGAGAGTTGCAGAGAAAGTGTGAATTATTACAAAAAAATATTTTCTTCTAACTATTTTTTGTAGTTACAGATGCTTGCGGGAGAAGTTATCCTAAAATTAATTTATGAACATGCCAGCAACTTACTCAACATGATTCCCTCTAAAGATGAAATCAAGAATGTTGTTGTGAATTCGGACTCAAATTTCACACCAATACAAACTATGATGTGTTGAGCAAAGGAAAGCAGTAACTGGTTTCAAAGTAAACACAAGCAATAACAACAATAACAGCACCTAGATCTAATCTAGGAATCAAAGTGAAAAACACAAAACCACAAGCAAAAGATAAAGAGAGAAGAGAAAC
>Ga0228710_1009478_pt1 | contig 13487 bp, 3 predicted proteins | sample MedpolnodulmetaG_FD_177995 | JGI IMG/M metagenome (GOLD analysis project Ga0228710, IMG submission 177995) | Root nodule microbial communities from Medicago polymorpha collected in Santa Monica, California, United States - pink nodules | ecosystem: Host-associated > Plants > Roots > Nodule...
CCAAATAAAAGTTTTCTTTGTATTTTTGTTTATTTATTTATAGAAATACAAGTAAATTTGTTCAACCAATGACTATAGTTTTCAAGAGTAGTTTAATTAATTTCACTTTCAAAAAAAAAAAAAAGAGTAGTTTAATTTCAATCTTCCCTGTATCGCAAACACTATTTTGAATTAAACGCATTGAGTTTGTTTTAGTAAAAAAAAAAATATTGACAAGTTTCATATAAACAACTCTGTTAATCAAAGTCAGGCTCTCAACGTTAAAAAATTTTGGAGTTTTGTATCATGTTGTAATCACATTAGAAAGAATATGGGTGGAAAACAAAAGGACAGTACTATAAAGCAACATCAAATCTAAATGTATCATCACACTGAAGTCTTGTTGTTAGATCTTAATTTTTCTTTTTAATAATAAATTAAAATTCATTTATTTCTATCGTTAAATTGAAGATGAAAATCCATTATAATTCGAGAAACTCTTCCAAGAAGATCTCAGATAACACAAATAAAAAAATATATCATTATTACAGTGTTACCCATAGAGATAATGAGAATAAAATATATATTTTCTTAAGGGAAGAATAAAATTTAGCTGAACATTTAACAATTGTAATTTGTAAGTAAAAAAAAAAAGAATTATATAGATAAAAAGTAGTTTATATTCTGCACTTTTAACAATTGTTATAAGTTGACTGTAGTTTTAAATACAAATAACACCATCGTTATGCAGTAGCACATATTGTATTTTTTTTTTAAGAGAGTAGCATATATTGTATTAAGTAACAAGCCCTAAAAACAAAATAAAGAAACTATAATATAAAAAATACACTAAAACTTATACATGTAACAAAGACAAAATCCAACATAATTTCACAATTAGAACTGAAAAATCCTCCAAAAATTCTTCCATTTCCACACACACAAACACATAATCGAGACAACTCATGAATGAAACGAGCCAAATTATATATAGTTCATGTTCAACTCATTTAGTTAGCTTAACTTAATTTTCAACTCATTTGGTTCATAAACCAAGTTCAACGAATTAATTGTCAAGTAAAGTTCCAAACTATGTTTGATTTGACTCAATTCATTTTCATCCTACATGCGGTGGAATAACATCTTCATCGCATATGCAGTCATCGTCTTAGGCTTCTCTTTTCCCCTCAGATAGACTACTAAACCTTGTGAGGCCACTTCATATCACTTTCCTCTCCTGCCGCTCGAGCAAGAAAATCATATTAAACCAAAACAACCATTTCGCTTTGAGAATTCTTGGATTCTTCATCAAAGCTTGGCCAATATGGTTGAAGCAAACTGACCATATTATCCTTCTAATAAAATGGTGAAGAAATAGCCCAAGCTATTCCTTCATAATGTATAGGAGCTTTCCTTCTTCCTACTACTCTTGGTGAAGAAATAGAGCGCATAATGAATTCCTTTTATTGGGGTTCAAACTGTCGTTGTATGAATTGGCAAAAATGGGACAAGATGACTGTCCACAAAGGCCATGAAGATTAAACATTTTTTTTGGAGATTACTTCGTTGTTGCCTCCCTACTAGATTCAACCTGCACAACCGAGGCATCCAATGTTAAATCAAATGTGTTATATGCTATAAAGCAGACGTTAAACTTGCCTTTGGGAGCAGAGACGGGTTGATGTATCAATGACAATCAACCTTGCGCTTGACACGCTTCGAGACTACATGTTTTGCAACCGCGCTCATAAGGATTCTAACATAACCAAATTTTATCCTGGAATAAACCTAACCAAATTTGGTTGAAATGTAATTGATTGTGCTCTATTTTCAGCTGAAGATAATTTCAATATTGACATTTGGTTGAGCGACATTCTAGGTCCTCTTGTCCAAGCTCACTCCATAGTTCTTCACTCATTTGGTTGAGTGACTGAATGCGAGGCTACATCACCACAACATACATCGAGATTGTTATAAACTATGGCTTAGAGCAGGTCAATTTTGAGAGTGATTGTCAAATGTTTTTAATGCGGCATCAAATCTTGATCACTACTTGAACAAACTAGATACCATGTTGTCTAATTGTAGGCCTCTTATCTCCTATAATGCCTGGCTACAATCTAGCTTGTATCCATAGGCAAACAAATAGAGCTACTTACAACATTGTTCTAACATTTGTATTTCAATCTAACCCCACTTAAAGCAATTAAGTTGTCGATGCGATGATTTTTTGATAAACGGTTTATAAATATTTGTGTAAATATTCTTTTAAGTTTGAGGTCGTCTATCTCACGTTGGTGAGTCCCAAAGCTAATTCACATGAACTTTTGATTACCAAAAAAAAACACAAAGTTTCACACGTCATAGACACAGCTAGAAATTTGAGGAATATTCCTAGTACCACACGTAGTATCTTTTTTACGAAAGGAACTTGTGTTCAATTTAAGGCAAGAAAAAATAAACGGTATCACACAAATTTAAAAATAAATAAAAAAGCGGAAACAACGCGGAATCACAAACTCGCGTAAGAAAATTAGAAAAAGCAAAAAACACCGAACAAAAACCGATCAATCAATCGGGATCGGAAACATGACGTCATCTTCCACCATCCCTCACCTCCCTCCGCCTGAAGACCGCCCCGTTCGTGTCTACGCCGATGGAATCTACGATCTCTTCCATTTCGGCCATGCTCGTTCTCTTGAACAAGCCAAAAAATCGTAATCTCCATTACTCTTCATTCTCTACTTAATTATTCCTCAATTAATCGATTATTTATATAATCACTTTTTTTTTCATTCAATTGTAGATTTCCGAATACGTATCTTCTTGTTGGATGCTGTAGCGATGCGGTGACACATAAGTATAAAGGGAAAACCGTTATGACTGAAGATGAACGTTATGAGTCTCTTCGTCACTGCAAGTATATAATATTGTTATTGTGTTTCTTGTATTTGCGTTTTTTTGTTAATGTAATTATAATTGTAACTAATTTATGTGTTACTTTTTATTTTTTTGTGTGTAGATGGGTGGATGAAGTCATACCTGATGCACCTTGGGTTATTAATCAAGAGTTTCTTGATAAAAATAAGATTGATTTTGTTGCTCATGATTCTCTTCCGTAAGATTTCGTTTCGTTTTTTATATTTTTATAAGCTATGTATAACTAACACTTCTGAATGAAGACGTGTCCGTCACGAAACTGACATAAATAATTACATTTGAATTACGTCATTTGCTCACATTATTATATATAGTTGTTGACGTGTCTGTGTCTGAGCTTTATGCTGTATAAGTATTTTTTATTTTCCATTTTACGATGTTCTAAAAGTTTAGAATTGTACCTTTGTTCCAATTTAATTCATTACTATGTGTTTATTATTCATGGAAAGATGTGAAGCTTATAAAGTAAAAGTTATATTTGAAAATCGGGAAATAATTTTGACGTAAACAAGTGTGTTAAGTGTGATTTTACGATGAAACCTATGCCAAATGCTTTTCAACTTATCCTGCCATGTATGGTATAACAGCAATTAAAATGGATATCTTCTTAGGCTATTTTTTTTTTAGTTTAAAGGGGATAAAGTACACCGCCAGAGTGCAAATTAGTTTTACACGACATCTAATGAGAGTGTTCTATTATGCCACGTCAAATCATCAGTTTTAAAACGTAGTTACACGAGTCGGGTGATGTGGTAAATTAGTAGATTTTAATTGGATGTTAGTGTAGAATTGGTTTAAACCGACCAATAGTGTATTCCCTTTAAATCCTGGGTTTTACATGACAATCACATAGTTCTTCGGTACTGTTTGAGTTTGTAATCCTGGTTTTTATTTTTATAGACCTATGTTGTTATCGGCATGCTGTTTAAGCATTTGAATGCATTATATAGCTAATGCCTTGGGTTTTGCAATGAAATGTTGACAGATATGCTGATACCAGTGGTGCTGCAAATGATGTTTATGAATTTGTATGTATCAGTAAATTTCATTATCTTTTTTCCTTAATTTTCTTTTAAATTTCATTGGGACTGCATATATAATGTGCTGTATTATTTCGATGCAGGTTAAGGCAGTTGGAAGATTTAAGGAAACTCAACGGACTGAAGGTATATCTACATCAGATATAATAATGAGGATTGTGAAAGACTATAACCAGTATGTGCTGCGTAACTTGGATCGTGGGTACTCAAGAAAAGACCTTGGTGTGAGCTATGTTAAGGTGTGATTTTGGTTTATATCTGGTTGATATCTTGTTATATGATACACAATTGACTGAATTGTTCACTCTTATATTGTCCTTAATATTGTCTACCATTTGAGGAGCTTATGTTTTTCCATGTTGGTATTTAAAATGAACAGGAAAAGCGATTGCGCGTGAATAGGAGACTGAAAACTTTGCAGGAGAAAGTAAGAGAACAGCAAGAAAAGGTTGGTGTAAAAGGTCTATAATTTATTATATGCCATATCATTTGACTAAGTTGTATAGTTCACTGTGCATGCACTTGGGATGGGGCAAGGGAAAAGGTTGTGAAGTGAAAAAAGATCATAAAATGGTAGTTCTAGCTGTGGCAGAGAAGTAGAAGTGATGCACTCTAGCACTTCGCTTCTCTTCCCTATTTATTACTTTGATGGAGCAGTAGCTCTTCCACAAGTTCAACTATTAGGTTCTTTGCGCTTCTCTTGCCGTCAAACTTACATTTGTATTTTTCTTGCAATGGTTGTTTAAGGAACTGTTAACGCTAAACAATTTTAATGATCCTTTTTTGTTCGCATCCCATGAGCTGTAAAATTTTGTGGGGGTAAATAAAAGAGTGGGTAAATGACCCAAATACCCAATGAATATAGAAGTGGAGACACTCACTTTGCTAAATGTAGATCGTGAGAAGGAGTAGGATGCATGGGTACTACCATATAAGGTAGCCATAATTTTAACTTTGTTTGACAGTATATGTGAAGGCAATGTTTAATGGTGAAACAACAGTGAATCGTCGAGATTCTTGTTGAGAAAGTAGATTGTCAAAACTTAAGGACCTCAAATATTTGTGCAGTAGGCTATGAACATTCACTCGCAACTATAATTTATGGCACTATACATTTTAAAATTACCTGCAGTGGATTGGAATTTTGATCGTTGTACACATCTTTTTTGTTCATCTAGATCCAAACTGTCGCAAAGAATGCTGGTATGCATCGGAATGAGTGGGTGGAAAATGCTGATCGTATGGTTGCTGGGTTTCTAGAAATGTTTGAAGAAGGTTGCCATAAGATGGTGAGCTAATTTATGCAGAAATATTATGTGACTTTCATTATGCAAGATAATTAATACCTAGCTTTTAAACTTTTTTCTCTGTTGGTTGTCACTGCATGGGTATATATCAGGGGACTGCCATATGTGATCGAATTCAAGAAAGTTTAAGAGGTCAGCAACCAAATGATGAATCAATTTTTCTTCAAAATGGTAAGGATGACGAGGATGAAGAGTATTATGATGATCATGAGGAGGATAGTGATGAAGAATTTTTTGAAGAATATTTTGATGACAATGAGCTTAATCCCCAGAATAATGGGAAAGAGACAAACAAAACATAGGCGTACATAAATGGATTTGCTAGATTGTTGTCAGAATATGTTTAGCAACTTCTCATGAGATTTATGCTGCAAAATTCTGTGCTTAGTCTTGTATCAAGAAACATGTTTCAATGTTGCAGAAGGGACCTTCAATTTTGCTGGTGTGGTCCGAATTTTCAGTATTATGTCTTCATATACATCAAAGTGTTGTTTGTGTACCTGCCCTGAACTTTTGTTTCTGATTAGAGTCATGCAATCGACTTAATGATAGTGAATATTCTGTCATTTCCTTTTTTTTGTTGTTTAGATTTCATCCTCAAAATGTTCGATATATTTTACTTGCTTACATCTACACCAACTTGAGACTTTAGAGATAGGGCCCTGAAGGGCGAGAATATCTGCATTTCATTGCTGCATGGTTTTGGCCATGTTAAATGTAGGTAGAAAATTTTGTTCAAAGTGTGTTTGTAATGTACCTATTAAATTTGCCTGTTGTAGAATAATAATTAGAGTATATTCAGATTACTAGCAATGGGAAGGAAATATTTGATGGGTACAAGTTTATGCAAAACAGCAAAATGAGATGTTAAATATTTGTAGGGTTACTAGAGCTCTTCATGTACTGCTTCGTGTTCTCATTTGCAACTTCATTAAAATGGAGCAATGCAGGTGTTAAACGTATTTTCTTGAGCTGTAGTGGAGTGATTTAATTTCTGCACATTTTGATGATACTGCATCCGGTCATTTTGGGTCAAATTCATGTTTTATACGAGTATTTAAGCTCTACTACCTTTTAATATCTAACCTATGCTTCAAACGTACCCTTCCTTCTATTATATTTCAATTTCTATTTTGGCAAAATTGATGAAATGTCTAAACCTTTAGTTATTCACTGTGGTTGAAATGGTTGTTTCATTCTTGCTGCTTATTAACCTAGGAGTGGAGAATGTTAATGACTGCCTTTGGAGCATTGATTAAAGTACTAAAAAATTAACTTTGCAATAAAAAGTTGTGTAATTATTGTTAAAACAAAAATAAAAAGTTGTATTTCGAAGACAAAGTTTCGAAGACGGTTTCCTTGACTGGCTTGTATTATTTATTGCATGTTTCTGCGGGTTTTTGGGGATCATAATTTACCTGTTGCATAGCCGAGCTTCTTTTCTCATCAATGGAGTGTCCAACACTCTCGACTAGGGGTGTTCGCAGTTCGGTTTGGATCGGTTTTGAGGCGAAATGTCATCCGATCCAAATACAAATCACAAGCGGTTCGGTTCGGTTTGGATGACTATTCTAAAAAAATCCGAAACGATTGGTTTTTGGATATCCAAAATGCAAAATACAAATATTTTTATTTACTTTTTTTAAGAATATAATTTTTTTATTAACGTTAATGTTACACAACACACGGTAAAATAATTGGTTTGAGGCAAAATATATTAAAACATTAAAACTATAGTACGTAAATCATCGATTATTTTTTAAACATATGAAGTAATAATAATATAGATTAAATTAGTGCAATATATAAGATTAAAAACCAACAAGCAATATAATAATTCAATATATAATACTAATAAAAGAATAAATAAGTATTAATATTTACCTTTTGCGGTTCGGTTCGGTTCAATTCGGTTTTGAAAAAGTGATCCGAAATCCGATCCAATCCTAGCGGTTTATACAAAATAACATCCAAACACATCCAAAAATATTCGGTTTTTTGCGGTTTTCAATTTTTTTTGATCGGTTTACGGTTTTATTTTGGATCGGTTTGGATTTGAGCACCCCTACTCTCGACACACTGATGAGCTTCACGAAATTAAGTACTTCATTGCCGGACCAATGGATTTAATTGTGTTTAGAAATGTCTTACTTTATGCTTAATTGAGCAACTGAAACATCGTGGATATCTAACATTCCAACTTTGCAATTTTAGATACTTCTTGAAGTGAATATTAAAACTTGAAATCTAGACTATATGTGTCATCATGGGGAAGTTTGGGTAAAATGATTTATCTAAACCTCGTGCATAATACTATATCAATTTTGGGTTTGAATGTAATAATATTGGAGTTAAGAGGTTATTATCTTTTTCTTGACCAGTTCCAGGTTTATGTTTTTCCTTTCTTCTCTTCACTATTTGAGTGGTAATCGGAATCATTTACCTTGGTTTTCCATGTAGAAATATGATTGTCCTAGTATATCTTAATCAATATTCCAAGAAGCTAAAAGATAGCAGTAGTTGGGAGATGTGGAGGTAGGAAAATCCTGTTTAATTTGATTCAAAAGTTGTAGGAAAATTCATAATGATGCTTTCATCAGCACATGTAAATATTTACTTCAATTTTGACATTTTGTTGACATTTGTGTTTGAGGTTGAATGGTTATATAGTTGATTATCCACATACAAAATCTTTATACTGGTTTTGATTATTTTAACAATGGATTTTTATTATAATTTTTCTTAATTGTATACACCTTGGCCTACATTAATACTTGGCGTTTAGCCTATAACTTATTAGATGTGGACTTAATTTCTATCCTATGACCTACTCAAGACCAAAAAGGACTTTAAATATGGTGTCAAGCTTTTATAAGTTAAGTTGGTTGCTCATTAAACACCTCAAAATTGTTCACTTGCTAAAAAAAGCCTGTCCAAAGTTATGACTCGATCGACTTTTACACACAAGTTAAACCTTAAAAAGGCTTATATTAATTAAATTAGAGGGAATAACATTCTAACACTTAACTGAGGTCTTAACTTTGGGAAATAAAACAGGCATGTTTGATATATTTCTACTCTTACGTACAAGTACAAAACAAGCACCTAGTATTCACCAAAAACAATAGGTGATAGATTCCTGCTGAGAGCATATTTCCCACTAAAAGATGAGTAGCTTCATTACTATTCACTTAACAATGACAACTTTGGTTGACATGATTTGAGTGCCGTAGTTTTTAAGAATCTCTAGCAATCTATATTAAACTATAGCTATTAGCTACATTATCGACTCTACCTAACTTTCTTAGCTTTTTTTTTATACTGAAAATAACGCTTCAAGGATAAAAGTTATTTAGATTTTCATGTTGATCCTTCAGTAAATTACTAGGAAATAACATTATGACAGGATATATACAGCAATATTAGAGATTAATTCATCGAGTTGACTAACATCATAATGGATGATAAATCTTTTCTCTCGAAAAATTTAACATCTTGTATTTCTACGGTTGAGTATGTACCCAAAATCTCTATTAAGTTAAAAAAGATCTCTTACCATCTCATCAAAATATTCTTGAATCAAACACTTACATTCTAGATGGATGCATAATTTATAATTTATGAAAATTTTAAAAATAATATTAACACAATATTATCAAGTTTTCCTCCTCCACCTTTCTCTTTCATCAATCAACTGTAGATATTAGATGTGTTCGTGATGTTTCATTTTGAGACAAAATTTTATCTGATTAAAAGATAAAGTTACATGTGGTTCAATTTTGAATGACTAATTTTAAAAAATCGATCTTTCTTATTTAATTTAATACAATTTAATTTGGATTGTTTTTTAATATTCAAATTTCAAATTGTAAATTTTATTTTTAATAATAATATTACAAAAATATAGTAAAATAATATGTTTAATGCAAAATACAACATATGATTTATTAAAAATTAATATTATAAAATAACAATGATTATCTTTGAAGTGTATGAAATAGTAAAAAATAATAATTAAACTAATAGGTAATATTAAGTAGTTAAAAACTAAAGAATAATAGATAAATATAACATATAATACTAATAAAAAAGAAACTAAGTGTTAAAGTATATATGTAAGTGGTTCAATTTGGTTTGTTTTAGAATAACATATTCAAAATTCGGTTTAATCCGAAGTTTTTACAAACATCGTTGCTAAACACAGCAAAGCAAATTATAAGGAAAACATCGCGAACTAGAAACCAACCAATTAAAAATTGCATCAGAATGGAATTTACGAAAAGTCTTAGTAAAGGGTGGCAGTCAATCAAAAATAGCTGAGGGGAATAAAGATCACGATGCATTGGTGAGGTTATAAGATTCACTTTATATAACATTTTTTTTTTTACAAAAGAACATTCAAAACATATCAAATAATATTCAGTTTCGAGCTATTTCCATTTTTTTTAATCAGTTTTACAGAATCAATAAAAATGAATAGTGTTGAGCGTGAGCTGTACAAAATTACAATTACAAAAGGGTACAAATGAAAATGACTTCTTTAACAAAGTCCCCAATACAAATCAAATACAATATCGATACGGCAATAATACCCATTTGTTGCCAAATACTAATCCTTGTAGGCTGCTTTCGGTGGTTTCGCACTAGCTAGCAATCTATATATCCCACATGATTCACGAATATGAATTCTAGGAGTCACTTTCAAAATGATGATCATCGAATTATTTTTTTACATCAAGACAATAACACATATATAATATATGCTATTGTGATCAAATCAGCAAATGCAATTTTTTTTAAACTCGGTTTCCGATTCAAAAACCGATTAATATCAATCGCACTATCCATTTACAAACCATAGACCTTGACATGAGCAAACTCCAAGATCCCAAATCCAACCACTAGGTCAATCCCAAACGAGTAATCAACAAATGCTATTTGAACACAAACATGGAACACAAATACGATAATTGATAATCTTTACTGTATAATTTTTTTTTTCTCTTGTCACTTTTTTTTTAATATTAAGAAGAATTTTTGTAGCACAAATTTGTTTTTAAATGGCTTAGCACAAGATTTGAGTTGTTTCATTAACAAAAATTACTAGTTCATTAAAAAAAATGTACGTTGTTAACAATTTTTTCAATACAAGTCTCATAATCTTGGTGTGTATTTTATTTTTATTTTTTTGTTGGTGGCAGAGGTTTGAACCCCAAATCTTACATATATTATGCAATGTCTCTATTAACTGAGATAAGCTCACGAGAACATCTTGATATGTATTTAATCTATATGAAAGTTTAAAAGGAAAATGAAAGTAAAAGAAAAAGGAATCAAATCTAGACTGTCACCATTTTGACAATGAGAGGATAAACATGCATAGATGATAGAAACCGGACACTAAACAAAAGCAAACTTTGAAATGCCAACAAAGCATAAACTGCATATAATCAAAATGACGGTAGATAAATTTACTGTAAATTAATGACAAATTAATGACAAGAAAATAAATATCTGAATCTCATATTCGATAAAATGTTATTAAATTGTTGGGAAACTAATTGCAAACATGAATAATTTTTGGATGTGGAGGTTAGGGCGTGGCGTGATGGCTGCAAGTGGTGGCGTCATTTATTTGCAGGGGAGGAGAAGATGTGGAGATTGTTGTACTCTTCTAGCTAATATTGTGTTGCAGGATGGTGTTGATGACTTTGGAGGTGGAAGCTATCCACCGACAAAATCTATAATGTTCGAGGGATCTATCATTTGTTGACGGCAACCAATCATGACGACTTATGGAATAAAACGTTTTATTTAAAGGTGTCTATTTTTGCGTGGCGGTTTTTTAGGAACCATATTACTACAAAGGACCTAGCTATGCGCGAAATTCTTCAACCATATTTGAATGTATGTATCTCAAGTTGCAATCAAGAGGAATTAGTGAATCATTTGTTTTTTGAGGTGTAATCATTTTGAAAGCATTTGGATTCTTATTTTGCAATGGATGGGCGTTTCTTCAGTGACTCCTTTTCAATTATTTGGTTTTGCTCTCTATTTTAGTTCGTTGTGTGGCTTCACAAGAAGATTTGAAGAACATCATGTATATTGTTTGGTTAACTTTAGTTTGGGTTATTTGAAAAGAATGCAACTCACGCTGTTTTTGACAAAAAAAAAAAAAAAACCAAAACGTTACCTAAATTGTTTGATAGAATTAAACTTGTTTCTTTTTGGTGGATGAAAGCAAAAATTTAAGTATTCCTTTCGATATTAACCATTGGAAGTTAACCCTATGTTGTATATGGGGTAGCCTTATTGGTGTTGTTTTGTTGCTTTTTTGTGATTTTGTAAAGTTCTAACATACTTTTGATTAACCACGCACTCTTTATGTTAGAGAAAGTCATATGTTCACTATATTATTTCATTTTAGTTTGTTAAAAAATAAAAAGACTAAATGTAAAGACAAAAGAGTTCGAAAGCATGATCCCAAACAATTTTAAGTATATAACGAGTGTAGACCGCACCAACAAGAAAATCCAGTCAACTTAATTAAAAGATTTAGTGAAAGTTTAATTAGTACTGCTAGCTATGAGACTCACAGTCACCTACGTCAATGGAATTTGGTAAGGATAGCTTGCAAATTCCACATATCCAACTGCTAAAGTAACTTTATTTAATCTATCTATATAGTACTACTAATATATGACTTTTCATTGATGTGCTAATCTCTTTTTTATGAAAAAAGGGTCCCAATTGCATTATTATCGATCATCATCAAACAAAATAGAGTGGTCATTGCTCATGGAATAGGAAAAGCCAGCCCATACCCTTATAATAATAATAATGTATACCTTTTTCAAAAAATAATAATAATCTATATCATTATATAACAAATTTAAAAATAACTCCTACTAATAATAAATGAAACAAGTCCATAAATCGTCTCTAAAAAAAAAAAGTCCACAAATCAAGTGCTTGAGAAGCAAGATTAGTAAAAAAAAAAAAGTGCTTCACAACATAAATATTGCTTCTTCTATCTTACTTCTTCCGTGTCAGATGATAAGGTGTTTTAACAAAATACTGTCACAAAATATAAGTTTCTTTATAATACCAAATCATTAAATATTATTTTTTCAATTATACCTTAACTTTTTATCACTTTTTTTTTTTTTATAAAAATATTTAATTTATCTTTCTAATACTAATGAATGTTAATTTTGTATATAGAATAACCTATATATAATTTCTCTTTTTTTATACAAAATCAATTACTTTTTGAATTAATGTTAAATGATCAAAACGACTTATAATTTGATACGAAAGGTATTTAACAAACGAATTAAACAAAAGATTTCTTTTATTAAGGCTCTCTCTCCAACAAGCCGGCCCTAATTTTTTCTCTATAGGTTTTCTCTTTCGGTTTCTTCATTGAGGGGTGATTTTGGGTCAATTTTTGACCTGAGATCACCTCTCTTAATCTTTTTCTCTCTAATTCAATCTAAATAAGTGATTTTTCACATAGATCTAGGTTTTTTCTTCGTGATTTCGTCATTCGAGTGTGGTGGTGTGTTGTTTGTCGTCTTGTGCGGCATTGTTTAATTTCTCGTATTGTTGCGGTGTTCATTTGATTCATATTGAAATATCGATTATTCACTCAAAGAATTGCGCGTCAACGTTGCAGATCTAGAGGGATGGGTATTCCAGTCACTTTAATTTTATCATATATTTTGTAGACATTATGTCGTTATATGCTATTAACTTGGATGTTGTGAGTTTGTTCGCAGATTCATCCTTTATGTTTTTAGCGGTGTTGAATGATGTAATCTATCAATTTAACTAAATGAATATCGTTTTGTTTTAGTCAAAAAGAATTTCTTTTATTAAATTATCGTATTAGTTATTGATATACTCTCGATAACATATATGTAAACTTTCTTTAAAAAAAACATATGTGTAAACTGAAGTGTAATAATTTGCGATTGATGAATATATCATTACTATTAGAATAAAGCAATTAATGCTACATTAGAAACTAAATATGATTCTTCATACACTTGCTATTTTGGACAAATACTTTTTGCAAATGTCAAAGTAATAATAGGATAGAAAGAGTAATAATAAATAAACAAACGTGTTTGCAACGCCAAGCAAAGTGATCTAGAAACATAGCCTAGTGCACACAAAAAAAAAACCCTAAAGTTATTACAAAAGTTAAAAAAGAAAC
>Ga0228710_1009480_pt1 | contig 13486 bp, 15 predicted proteins | sample MedpolnodulmetaG_FD_177995 | JGI IMG/M metagenome (GOLD analysis project Ga0228710, IMG submission 177995) | Root nodule microbial communities from Medicago polymorpha collected in Santa Monica, California, United States - pink nodules | ecosystem: Host-associated > Plants > Roots > Nodule...
ATAAATAATACGCAACAGTGGAAAACAAGCAAATAATCCCCATCCCGTTACGTATCAGAGCGACCCTAAGACGACGCACGAGAGAGTCAACTCACATCAGCAGCTAATCCTGGTTATCTGCACGTTATCCACGTAGAGGCAACATTCAAACAGAAGGGGTGAGATTTCACATTCAATAATAATAAGCATATAATTCATCAACGGAATTTAACAACCTAAACAACAATAATTGACAACGACTCAACAACGACGACAACAACTCAACATTAACGACAATGCAACGACACAACAACAACTTGACTATGCAATATGCATGTGGTACCAATCAACGTGTTAGAGCATAGACTCTCAATTCAACGTGTAGAGCAATGGCTCTTAAAGCAACGTGTGGAGCATAAACTCCTAAAATCAATGTGTGGAGCATCAACTCTTAAATCAACGTGTAGAGCATAGGCTCTCAAATCAACGTGATATGAATGATTAGCATTCAACAGGGCATGATCGCCCAACTTTATGAGTATGCATGAACTCAACAACTTAATCAACAACAACGTACGACATCAACAACTTGACGACATTAACGGTAATGACAACATCAACAACAACGTACGACATAAACGACTTGACAACATCAACAACAACGTACGACATCAATGACATGACGACAACAACGGCAATAACAACATCGACAACAACGTACGACAACATCAACATTATAATCTCATAAATATTCATCATTTAATTGCAACATCATATAATCATCATATTACTTCACATATACATTTCATATCATAGTTCATCAACATATATACATACCTGCATGTAATATTTCATCTATCAAGTTATTCATAACAAAACAAGGCCATTTAGAACTGATAACATCACCTAAAGCTTTCAAGTATGCAGTAAAGGCTAATTCAAAACAGAAATGTATGAATACAACACAAGAACATGAAAAAGGTACAACACTACTAGGTTACTCGCCGTGGCGAGCAAACACTGCTCCCTGTCCTGTTGTAGTTCGCTCTGGCGAACGGATGGCGAGCAGACTCTGCTCTCTGTCACGTTGTAGCTCGCCATGGCGAGCAGACTACTCGCGATGGTGAACGTAACAGGTTTTCTATTGGGAAGTGTGATTTTTAACCCCAAAAACCCAATTTTCATCAACCCCAATTCCAAATTTGATAGGAAACTCAACCTATAATCATTCTACAACCTGAACATCATTTATCTATGAATTCTACGGACTTTCTACACTCTTAACATCCAATTCTACAAGTTCTACCATCAAATTGGATTCTTAACCCTAATTCTCAAATTCACATGAATACCAACAAAACTACATGCTAAATTCAATTTCAGAATTATACCACCTAAGATTAGAGAATATTAGTCCCACCCTTACCTTAGATTGGTGATTGCAAGACTCTATAGGTTCTCTCTTCTCTTGGTTCTCCTCTTTCTCCCAAAGACTTCTGTAAAACCTAAATTGTGTCTGTCTCTTGTTTTTCTTTATATACTCAACATATTTTCTACTTAACACCACCTAATTCTCATTAATTCCAAACCAGCCCCTCCAAGTTTATTTATTCTAATTTCCAACATATTCTACTAAATAATAATATAAAGTCACTTAATAAAATAATAATACACAACCACACATCACTTATCAACGTAACTCAACATAATTCAACATAAAAGACTCCAAACTCAACTAAAATAAATAAAGAAATAAATAGGGTGTTACACCTGCTCTTGGATGCATTATCAGGTGATACCATGAAAACAAAGATTGTTGCAGAAGTAAGGGATCTCATCAACAACATGCCCTTAAAGAATATTGATCACAATGCAGTTGGTGATGGCATCGCTGTATCTGATTTCTCTTACAACTCCACGTACACCTTTCAATCTCATGTGAGTTAACTTTGAAAATTATTTGTGGATTGTTGGGTGATATCTATTAACCCTTTGTTTTTTAGGGATTCGATCTTCTAATTTGCGTTCCTATTTTTGGGCATTCTTATTCAATCACTGGTTCTTCTGTCTTCAATTTTTCGTGAGTTTTACTTGGTTTTCGCATTCAACCTGTCCCCAGTCATGCCTTTGTTTGGTTATTGTTCCTTCCTTCCTTCTCAAATTTTGGTGTTTTATTATTTTGTTTTTATATTTCTGTATTTGTCTCTTGATTCTCATATGCTATGGTACTGTCTCGGAAGACTTTAGGTTCATTGGTTTCTTAGGCTTAGTTTGTGGTTTTAGTCAAATCTTCTTTGTTTGTTCATTGTTTTCCAATGTCCTTTAAAAAAATACTATTTTTGCACCCTATTTGGTGGATCTTATACCTGAGTAGCGTAATATTTTGATTTTTATTTATAATTTATTTGTGTTATTGTTGTGTTTATGCAGTTATTCATTCACCTCTCCAGTGGTTTTACTGTTTTTTTAGCATTTGGTGGCATTTTGGTTATTGTTATTAAGTTAAGGGTTAGGTTTGTTGTTGCTTACTTTTCCAATCTGTACTGTACTGTCCTGCAGAATTTGGATTTTGTGACATAGGAACACTACTAAAAAAAAGCCATTTTGGGACAGAATTTCGAACGGATTAGGGACGGAATTTGCGGACATTTCCCACGAAATTCGGATGAAATTATGATTTCAGACGGAATTCGGACGGATAAGGTGGCGTCTGAAAAAGCCGCGTCGCAAATTAGAATTTCGTCCCAAAAATATTCCAGACGGATTTCAGACGGTTAGTTTGTGGTATATTGCGCTAAACTTCGGACGAATTTCGGACGGAATTAAGTAAAAATTTCCAACGAATTTCGGACGGAATTAAGTTAAAATTTCCTACGAAATTCGGACGGAATTAATTAAATATGTAAAAAAAATATTCCTAAAACCAATATTCAATAAAAAAAAATTATCATAGTTAAAATATAATCAGTCTCATAAAATGTACTACTAAAACTCAAAATTCATTTAAGTAAAAATATAACAAGAGTATCTCAATGTACTAATACAACTCAACAACTTAATATTCATTTCAATAAAAATATAATTAGAGTATCACAAAATGTACTTAGTACAACTCAACATTTCCTTTCAAAAGAAAACTCAACATTCATATTAGCTAAAGAAATTTTAATAATAAATAAAATAAAACATTCCACAGCAAGACTTAATCTCTAGTATCCTCTTGCCTCTATAGGAGCGAATCAAGCTCAGTTGCATCATTAGTTACCAAAACAACGTCAAGACTTAATCTCTAGTACTCCTACATAAAAAATTAACATGATCAGAAAATTATCAAAAACAAATGAAGGAGCAAAAAGGAATAAACCCTCATAAAAACCATGGTAACTATCATGAGACTTATCTATAACCACTCAATTTATTAAAGACAAGTACAAACACAATACTAATAGCTGCATAACCATAATAGCAGTTGAGCAAAAAAAAATCATTAATGTCTGCAAAATCAGACTCATAATCATGAAAATAACTCCTAAACGAGCGGATATAAACCTGCACAAACCCAAAAGAAATTGAACATACCAAAGGAGAAAATTGATGATAGATATCTGAACCAAAAAAACCAGATCAAACATCACTCTCAACATGGATTGCAAGTTGCAACACATAATAAGAAAAATGTGATGTTTGAGAAGTGCAAATGACTAGCAGTCCAAAATTGAATTGCATAAATCAATTATTTCTAAAATCATGCAAGAACATTTAAGTTACTTTCTTTCCCATTAGGAAAAGGCATTCAACAACGAAGTAAAAACATATATAATTATATCAAAAGTAAGGCAATATCAATAACCGGAAGTTTCAATAACAATGTCTAAACTTCCTAAGGTTCTAGCACCAAAATGAAAAATTCAAAGTAAAAACTAGATAATTCATCAAATTACATGAATAGTGTATAAACAAAACCACTCAGATTTATAAACAAAACAAATGAAAACCGTTCAAATCTCAAAACCTTACAAATCTACAACAAATAATAGCCACAAAATCCTCAATAAGCATAAAGATTAGTAAAAACCTGAAGAAAACTTGAATTCATTGATTTGAGGTTTCAAATCGAACATGTCAAGTAGATATTATGCTAGATCTAAAACAAAAACAAACACAGAAGATGCATAAAAGAATGAACAATGAATAAGTCAAAACAAATACAACTTATGAATGTTGACTATAAAATTTCAATTTGAGCAGAGAAAGCTCAACATAAAAGTCATCATAATAAAAAGAAGAAGTAGATAGAATCACAAAGTGCACTATAAAAGCTTATTTCAATTTGAATCAATCACTTAAGAATGATGGATCAAGTTTGCAAAGACTAATTCTCTAATCTCATCTTAAGAATGATCAACATGTCAAAGTGACACTACTAAAAAGACCATCGCTGGCCTCACTTTTATATATATGTTTTGTAGAGAATCAATGGTATAGCGTGCAAGAGAAAACAACAACAAATTAATAGCTGCAACACCAAAAACCAGTATACCTAATTAGATTACAAAGCATGATAATGTGATCGAACAAGAAAAAAAAACACATGAGGTTTTGTTAAAGAGGCAATCTAACGTTTTGTTTTTGGCATACACAGTTTCCTACCAGAAAGTTGTAGATAACATCTAACTCCATAGTTTAAAGACACAGGGTTGGCTCACTCTTAAGTATAAGACAAATCAAATGGACCAAATCTAACCTGCAATGGTTTCAAATTTTGGATCAACCTCATATTTCTTTTCTGTAATTAACTGGCACTGTCACAAACTACATCCTGCAATATGCAATTCAAACCCTATTCTTATTCCCAGCTCATTATAATGTTAAAACATATTCAAACAAGACCTTTTATATAATTAGTAAAAGCAACACCAAAAACCAGTATACCGTTCTGTTCTATTCTATGTCTTCATAGGAAAAATCCAACAACAAATTAATCTAACAGTCATCAATAATTAGCAACAAATAACAAATTTCAAAAAAAAAAAATTAAAAAGGAAAAACTCAAAACACCACAAATCAGCCCATTTATCATACTAACATCAATTCAATATGATATAAAAAAAACCCCATAACATGAATGAACAAATGACCAAAATTTAATCAACATACATCCAGATTCCCCCAAACCACCATATCACTAACCCTAATAATTAAAACAATACCTTGAATGAAAAAACTGAGAATCTGAAGAGAAAGAGCCGAAATTGACTTTGGAAGAGCTGAAATCTGAAGAGAGGCTTTCCCCAATCTGAAGAGGAAGAGCCAAAATCACTTCCAATCTGAAGAGGAATTGCGGAAATATGAAGATTGAGATGAAGATGCAAAATCTGAAGAGGCGGAGTGAAACTGAGAAAATGATGTATCAAAGGAGGGAGAGAGAGCGGTACGAATTTGAAATAAATTTTGTAGGGATTGTAGAGAACACACGATGGAAAGCTTTAACACAGTAGCTGGATATGAAAAGAATTTATCAGTACGGGCCGTCTGAAATCCTTCTCAATGTTTCACACGGTTTTGGGACGGATTTGTTTTTTTAAGGAAATTCGTGGGAAAAAATCCTGTTTGAACATGTCATAAAATTTTCACACGATTTTGGGACGAATTTGGGACGAAAATTTCGCTCCGTTAAAACTGTCCCAAATCCGTCCAAAAAATTCAGACAAAATCGTATCCATCCGAAAATTCCGTCCGAAAACACTGTTTTTTTAGTAGTGGAAATCCATTCATTTAATGCTTCTTATTTTGTGTAAGTTCTTTTCCTTCCCACTGGTTGCATTCTGTCTCCTCTTCCTTTTTCATTTGTCCATCAGTTGTATTTTTGCGCAGTCAGTCAGGAATTTGTGTGGATGCATATTGTTGTGTCATTGTCCTTTATAGGGTATAAACTATAGAATAATTTGTGTTCTATTTTAGTTCGTACTGGCTAATCTAATTTGGCTTTTTATCTATGTTCTGCATGTGAGATAAAATGTACTTCCCTTTTTTCCTTTACAGCTATTTGATTTTTATCCCAATCTGGCTATTGTTGCTTATGTGTTTATATCTTAGGTTCAAATTTTTTTCCCTTTTTCCCTCGATGGTCTATTGTTTTTACTACTTATAGGTGTTCCTTATTCTTCATTGTTTGTTCCTTCTTTGTTACTGTCCAAATATGTCTAGGTTGTCTGATATTGTTGGTTTGGATGAATTTATAGGTCATAATCCTATTATTAGATTTGCTGATTTTCTTTCGACCAAAAATGATGGATTGTTTATTGTTGTTGCTTACTACTTTAGCGTTGATGAGGGCGTCGATAAATGGATTGATCTCCATTTGTCGTCACCAGTGCCTAGGTGGATGACTAACATTGTTTTTATTATATTGTTTTTGGTTTTGCTTATTTGTTATTATGCTATGCTTATTGGATTGTCAAATTCTTGAATGTTTGTCTTTTGTTTTTTTTGTTGGTTATATCAACTTTAAGTTTAGGCTTAGTTTAAGTGTTGGTGATTTTGATACCAAGGCATCGTTCATTATGCGTGATGAGGTTGTTAGGCAGCTTGCACCTTCCACCTGCAAGTTATTGGTTGATACGGTGATTATTTTGTTTTAGTAGTTAGTTTTTTCTTTGGTTTTGTTCCAAATCCGATGATGTATGTTTCATTTGTTTTGTAGGCTGAAGCTTCTTCTTTGTATCCAGTTGAGCTTGATTTGTTATTTGTTGAACCTATGATTTTTGAGGTTTTGAAAAAACCAAATGGATCTGCCTCTGGTCTTGTTAGTTATGACGTTCGTCGTTTGTTTACCCATGAGCGCCTGCTGGATGTGTTCTATGGTCCAAAAAACTATAGCCCTATTTTCATCGTTGAGGTGTGCCATTGTCGAGTTTTTTACCTATTTTTTATTTTTTATTTTCCCTGTTATATTGTTTACATTTTGTATTGTTATGCTTTCTTCTCAGGACAAGCGATGTTGCTGTGTTGATTGCAATTTGATGATGGATCTTCCTGATCATGATCCGACAATTTGTGGGCTGAATGCAATACTAAACAATGCTCCCGAAGACACCATAGTTGCTGACTCATCCCAGGGTAGTTCTTCTTCTGCACCAAGGGTTGATAACAAGAGAAAGTTTGATGAGGATTGTTTTGAAGTTGATGAGCATGGTGTCCCTGTTGTTGGGAAGTTTGGAAGAGTTAGGCAGGAATGATACTATGTAATCTGTTGTATGTTGTTCCTGTTGTGTAGTGGTTTTTGTTAGTTATGTATTTGATTTTTATTTTAATTTGTATTTCCTTTTCTTTAATGTTCTATCGTTGTTGTCATATATACCTGCCTCCATAGGTGTTTTGGAGTGGTGTTTGTATTTTTCATATTTTGTGTTTGCTGCACCTGAACAATTTCCAAATTTGTTATCTTCTTGGTAATGAAATTTGTTCTCTTTATGATTTATATTTTCTTATCTCGATCTACTTGAAGGATATGTTTATCCTCTTCCTGTGTTTATGTTTTGTTATCTTTCTCCAACCTTGACATTTTTGTACACCCTAATCAATAGTTATTATTTTTTTTGAAATTATGGTTCTTTACCAATTTGGTGCATAAGACTTGATATTAATCAAAGCATTATTCTATATAATCATAGCATTGTTATATTTAATCAACCATTTTATTGTTCCATCGATGGTTAATTTTTCTTTACAGATTCGAATCATTTTATTTTAATTCTATGTTTTGTATCCCTTATGTGCTTGGTTGTTATATCGGATTATTTTAAGTAAATATATGTCAGGCGACGATTAGAATAATGTGTAGTTATTTCTTTATTATGGATGTATTTTTAGATGTGTATTTCCTTTATGTAACATATTACTATTATTATTACTATTTCGTAATTTGATTTTCCACGGTTGATTTTCGGCGTTTAAATTATGTTGATTCATTGATATCTTAATTGTAAGCAACAAAGGTATTTTTTCTGTTGTCTTGCAATAAGATTTTATCTTAAATTTTAATTGTTCTACTCCCTTATTATGTTTGGAATGCAATGTTTATTTTATTTTTTATGTCACTTATATGTGATTCGTAAATTATTTTATTTGTTTCATATTCAATTAAAGTTAGGAAGATAATTCAAAACCACTCCTAATTTATTGTGGTTGTTTGCTTCTGCAGGAATAATCTTATCTCAATCAATCTAATGTCATTTACATTTTTACCCTCATCATAGTACAGTAAATTAATTCAATGTATCAACTTACCCTCACCTCACTTTATCCCACCTCAATATTATTTTTTATCCCTTTTATTCTTTTTGTTTGTATTTTCTTTCAGTTCCGTTGAGTGTATCCCATTGCCCTCTTTCCTATTTATATTTCTCCACCTTAACTATTACAAGAGAGTCCTCCCTTATAACTTGAAGTAGCTCTCTTTGAGTAGATATTATCTCGATGGCTTCTTCCTCTATCGTGTGTGTCTTTCGTAACAATGATTCTAAAATATCCTTTCATTATAACTAAGCTTTAAAAATTCCTAACATTATCTAAACTAATAAGATGTTGATTCCTTTTAGTTGTTTGTCGTCCTTGAAACCTGGTAGGATTGATTGGAAAGTTAAGGTTAGAGTCATCAAGAAGTGGAAGGATGAGAGTAGTTTTTTCCATGGTAAAGTCAGCAGCATTGAGATGATCCTTCTTGATATTGATGTGAGTCTATTCACCATGCAAAGGATTTTTTTTTTTGGTGTTGTTCGCACTCAACCCATTTTTTTTTGTTAATTTTTTTTACTTTGACTTTGTTGTGTGTTTGTTAATCTCTGTAGGGTACGAAGATACAAGCCATGATAACTCCGGAGTGTATCGATATGTTAGGCCCTTTGTTTGTTGAGAATTCAGTTTATGTTGTTAGTATTTTCCATGTCATGGAAAGCATGAGCGGTTCAATGTGTACACGAAACAAGAACAAAATAATATTTTGTGTCTGCACAACTGTTGATTCAGATGATGGCTTCCTTATTCATCAGTATGGTTTGAGTTTGACCAAGTCTCACGAGATTAACAAGCCACGTTTTGACTACACTTACTTAGTTGGTATTATTTCTCGACCTTAAATATTTTCCCTTTTGTGTTCATTTTGTTGTGCTTTATTCATTGTTACTTAAATATACATTCATGTGAAATAGGTGTGTTATTTAGAATTGTTTTGGTTTATTTTACAGATTTTGTTGGATTGTTGAGTGCTCTTCATTATGAATGTGTTGCTAATGATGCTGAAGGGATGATCACTGTTGCTAAGCTTGAGATGACTGATGAGAAGTGGCTATTTATTTTTGTTATTTTTTATTTATTATGCTTATATGATTATTCAATGTTTCTGTGGATCTCATTTATCTCTGTCAATTTTCAGTGGTAAGCTTGAACGCGAACTGAGAGGTGATTTGGTTCTTAAGTTCAAGGAGTTGTTGAAGAAATGCTATAAAGGTTTACCGGTTGTTTTTGTTCAGTTTGGAAAGATCAGCAGGAGGGAAGGTATGTTTGGTGGTTGTGATGTTAACTTGATTTACGATGCGCACTTTTGTTTTGTTGTCTTTTTTGGTTATATCATATTTTTCATTTTCCATGGATAAGTTTCTTGGTATTTTAGGTTATGTTGTTCTTGAGGGTGTTAAGAACATCGAAAAGATATTATTTAATCCTTCTATCGCAGAGTTTGTTCAGTTTAAAAACAGGTTTGTTTGTTTTTTGGAAGCTTTTTCTTTGAGATTTGGTTTGTTAGATTTTTGTTGGTTGAGAATTCTATGTTTGATTTTGTGCGATAATTTTTTTGAACATAGCCTAGCTCTTTCTAGCGGTCGTCTTCGTCGTGGAGTTGATCAAAACCTAGTACGTGTTGCTATCACTGATCAACTAGATTTCAACCGCATTTATCCTTCAAAGACCATTTATGAACTGATTCAGTCGCCGGAGACTGGATTATCTGTTGTCTGCTGTAGAATAGTTGGATGCTTTCAGATTAACTAGTGGTGGTATCCACTCTGTTGTTGTGGAAACTGCATGAGGGTTGACAATGGGCTTTATCAGTGTTGTGTTTGCAAGCGCACGACTTTTGTTGTCAAGTCAAAGTAAGTTTGATGTGTTGTTTGTCTCTGAATTGCATTCTCTTTCACTCCTCACTTGATATCTTTGTCATCTCCTTTAGGTCTATGTTGAGGGTTGTTGTCGATGACGGGGATTCCACTGCCACCTTTGAGTTACCCGATTATTTGCTGCAGGGCATTCCATCTCTTAACTACAATGATTTGGTGAGTCGTTGATTGTTTATCTTGTTTCTGCATTAAAAGAATATCAATATTTTTATGTTTTTTTTTGCTATGATCCTTCTTTTTCGACTCAATGAAAGAAAAAAGTGTTTACCTTCTTGATTTTTCAACTGGTTTTATTTTCTCTAGGGTATTAAGTATGCTTTGAGCAAGCCTGGTTTGGACTCAATGAAGAGGAAAAGGGTTCTTTTTGTGGTGAAGAAATTGCAGAATTTTGTTCATTTGGCTAGCCATCCCTTCAAGGTTGTTCGTCTAACTAACGATGAGGGGATTATAGGTTGTTATCATTCACTGGGAAAGAACTACACACCTACTAAGGTCATTTTCTTTTAACTTTTACACGGTCATTGTGTTAGGAGGATCATGATTAAAACATATCGGAAACAAATTTTGTTTTTATTCCTTTGGTTCATGACTTTCAGTGCATTATGAAGCCGGCTGTTAATGAAGTCTCGCCTGGTGTTTCCCGTCGTTCTGCTGTCTCTCTATTTGGATTCAATGAAAGGTTTGGAAAGTATGTTTCGCCTGTTTATTCATGTAATGCTCCGGTGGCTGCTCCTTCGGTTGGACCAAGCACAAGTGCAACTCTCTCCAATCCTAAGGATAGCCTTCTTTCAGCATTTTGTGCATTTGAATCCTCTGGAGACCCCAAAGGGCCTGTAGTTTGAGGCTTCTGTTGGGTCCATTGTGGTTCTTTTCGTGTTTGCTACAACTTTTGGCGTTTTGATCAATCCCTCACTGGGGGGTTGTGTTTTGAAGCTATGCACGGTCTTCATTCCCGTCTGTTTGTTTAATATCTTGGTAGTGTTGATTCCTGTTTTGATATCCACTAGGCCATGTTACTTGTGACCTCCGGCTTTGTATCGTAGAACATGATATTGCTTGATGGATATTTGTAACGTATCCACTGCTGGATGGTTAATGTACTATTGTATATAGATTGTCTATTCTATCATTCGGTTGTACTTCCTAGTTTGTAATATAATTATATGTCAATGTTTGTCATTGTATTTTGTAGTCTGTAATATGTTGGTTATGGATATTTATAATATGTAATGGTTCTAAGATTTTATAAGATATTATGTTTCTGCAATCTTATGTCCAAATTTAAAGTTCGATCATCTCATTCATTAGGTTGTATCCTTTCATGGTATTTTTCCATTCGTATTAAAACAAACGATTAGACGAATTGTATATTGGTATTTATTTTTTTTGGACTTAAATTTTAATAAAAGGCTATAATAATTAATAGACTGTGGCTTATACAATACAAAACAATTTAACCTTTGTACTGTTTTTGAATCCAATGTCATTTTACAATTTTTTGGGTTTTTGTTGTGGTGCACCATTATCATCATTTTCACTTGTTTGTCCTTCTGATATGAGTATTTTCCATGATGGAGTCCATGTTTTGTCAGTAAAGTATCTGAGTTTTTTTACCTATTCTTTAGGTTTCAGGCATGTGGACAAACATGTTTTGTTTTATGTCATCCTCCTTTTATTATTTTATTTTGTCTCTGAAGGAAATGTGCATTTGACATATCCCCTTACATTTTCGTCCTTGAGGAGGTAATGTGTTCAGAAGTACTGGTTGTATTGTGTGTTTGTCAGTTTTTTTAGCTCACACCTTCTCCAGATAACCACTACTACTTTCTGCGTATTGGAATCATTAAAATGCATATAAGCAAAGGAGCTCATCACTTTACGTCATGAATTGCATGTGAAACTTCATTTATCATTGACTATTTGCAAGTGACCTTTGTATACTTACTCTGAAGATGAACCCCTTGGTTTTGTCTTATGCTGCTGCTGATGCAAAGAAGAGGCGCCTTGAGAGAATTCATAAACTGAGAGCAAAGAGAGCCAGAAGATCATCTGTGGAATCTATCCAAGGTGTTCCTATAGGTATGCAGAGAGTTTAAATTAAATATTCATAGAGTATTCATTTGCTTCCTTACAACTTAATTTTTTTAGTTCTTCAATTTCAAATATTTTAGTTGTTGTTGTCTTGGAGTGAGGTTTCTTTTGAAATTTCTTCAATTTTTCTATGCTCTCCTCCTCCTTCGATATTTCTGTTCAGAGTTCATTCACACCTACTACTGTTGATTGTCGATTTCTTTTGATATTCCTTTTCTACAGGACCTGTTGGTTTTGCTCCATTCTGTCTGTTTAATTTTACATTTCAATTATTTTCCCTGTTCCATTCTTGATTGTTATTATGTCTCATTTTTGTTGTATTGTTTGCAGGTCAATCCAGCGTTGTTGGTGCATCTCCCTGCCCCCGTGTTGTTCCCGTTCCTTTGGTGTCCATGGAGCTGTTTCATGGTGGTGAACTACAAGGTTATTGAAATCTTTTATTATGTTCTTTATTTTCTTCCACTTGTGTATGTCTTTCATAGTTATTTTTTCGTTTTGATGTGGATTTCGGTATTTTTGCTCTCAGCCTATATGGACGTAGGAGACATGAACACTGTATGTCAAAAATGTAACGCCATGGTTTGGTTTCGCGAGCGCACACGTAGTGATTCTTCTAATTCGTCCTGTGATGTTTCTATGTGTTGTATGAAGGGAAAGATAACTTTGCCTTATATGATTGAACCTCCTCCCTTGCTCCGTCAGCTTTTCAATGGTCTTAATCCTAGGAGCGGGCACTTTTTGGCTAATATTCGATCATATAACAATTTGTTCTCCTTTACCTCCCTGGGTGGAAAGATTGAAACCGAAATTAACCGTGGTCAGGGTCCTCCTCACTTCGTTATTTCCGGCCAGAATTATCATTGCATTGGTTGTTTGCTTCCTGCTGATGGTGAGAGGCCAAAGTTTTGTCAACTTTATATTTATGACACCGAAAATGAGCTTGCCAATCGGATGGCACATTTCAGGTAATAACGACGAATAATTATGTTGACCAAGTGACTTCAAACACACAAGAGGGGGATGAATTGTGTTCTTTAGAAAACGATTTAAAATAAGCACTTAAAAAATCTTTTAACCAATTAAAATAAAGTGCTTATAAAAGGTTTGAATAAATATAAAAAATAGATATGGAGAGATAAAATAAATGACAAATAAAGTAAAAGAGATAAAAGGATGAGAGAAAAGACACAAGAAATTTATACTAGTTCGGCCTAAAACAACAAGGCCTAGTCTAGTCCCCAAGG
>Ga0228710_1009481_pt1 | contig 13486 bp, 9 predicted proteins | sample MedpolnodulmetaG_FD_177995 | JGI IMG/M metagenome (GOLD analysis project Ga0228710, IMG submission 177995) | Root nodule microbial communities from Medicago polymorpha collected in Santa Monica, California, United States - pink nodules | ecosystem: Host-associated > Plants > Roots > Nodule...
AATTTAAGGGTATTTCCTCAAATATATATCTATATATGAAATTGAAAAAAGAGGGATGATAGTGAGAGATATACTTGTCACAGTCCATATCAGGGGTAATCTGGAAGGGTAAGTCGACACCGCAGTTGTTAGGGAGGGCAGCAAGGGCAGCGAGATTGAGTTCAGGTAAGTCGAATATGCCCTCTTTGAGGCACCTGCAAACAACTTGACGTTCAGGGAAAGCTTGGACTTGGCCAGCTAAACTGGTCATCCCATTGCAACATGGTGCAGGGGGGTTGGATGGATCAGGGGTCGTAATGTACTCAACGCATGGTATTATACTTTCTGCCACGTTCTTACAGTTAGGGTCAACGTCAGCATTTGTTAATGGAATGGCCAAAACCAAGCATATCACAAACAAACAAGTAATCTTAACAAGCATTGAGGTAGCCATGATTTGGAAATTTTGATAGAGGAAATGCAATTCAAGTGTGTTTATGGAGATGAATGAAATTCAAGTATTTATAGACTGAGCAGATACCACTAATTCAACTTTGGTCGCAATGTTTCATATTATTGTGTGAGGAGAGATTTACCACCATCAAAATCTCAAGAGTAAATATCCAACAATATAAAAACTCATATATTTAATTTTTATTGATGGGAATTACGTTCGGTGGTATGTACATTAGAATTTACAACACTCTGTGTTATTAATCAATTAAGTAAGGGAAATACTGATGAGTGCCTTAAGAGCACTTTTTAAGAACTTTATATAGTATTTTTCAAAAAAATAAAACTTTATATACTAAGTTTTTATAAAAATTTGTGCATATAATACATCGGAGATTGAAGCATTAGATTTTTTCAATTGATAGTCACTTAAGGCAATCGTTAGCAAGACCCATTAAATAAAGTATTATTAATATAGTTAAGATTTGGACGTAGATCTTTTCGACTAATTTGTTTTTAATGCCAAACTCATTAACTACTTGCAAATTCATTCATTTTAACCGGTAACCATGGGATTAGGAAACCTCTTTAGTCTTTGAAAGTGAAATTAAAATCAAAATTGGTTTCTAAGAATCACCAAAATGAATTAAATTAGTCTTTTTTCAGAATAATTTGTAACAATATTTTGATCATAATTGCTTAGATACATAATTGTTGAGACTCATTTAATAACTTTTTTTAAGGTCTTAGATTTTAGAGATTTTTTTTGTTAAGTGATAACATTAAATAAACCGTACAATTAGTGATGTGATGGGATCCACTTAAGGCTTAGGCACCCAATAATAGGAGCTCTATTTTAGATGATCTTAGTATTTTTAATACGGGTTTTGTTAATCAATGCCTTCAAGGTAATGATTAAGGAAACTACTCTATAAATAAAAAATTCATCTTAAAAATCTATGTTTTGACTTTTGATATGAAGTGATAATTACACAACTTTTTACTTATTTTGGTTGCTTAATCAATGTCTTGAGGACACTCTTTTAACATTCTCCTTTTAATATTGAATTAATTGAGTTAGTTGACCTTTGTTTACCTTTGAGACCATCAAATATGATTTTTTGTTGTTGTTTATATATGAGCTCAGAGAAAATAAGTAACTAAATCATGATTCAGTCATTCATCTCGCTCATTTCTCACAAGTATTTAGATGTTGGTGTTTCTTTCCCTTTTTATTTAATGTGTGTATTAAGTCATTAATATAATATTGGGCTATTGAATTCCTCTTGTACTTCTAAGTTCTAATAATATATCTCTACTTTTTCTTTTGACAAAATAATATATTTTTACTTTTTTTTTAGGGAAATTATACTTTTACTTATACGGATGAAAGTCGCACATTAAATGCTTAATTGAGGAGATTTGTTAAGAATTGAGTGGTACTATATAGCACGACATTCTTCAAGCACGAACAAGCACGACGCCTACAGTTTGCTTGTTAAACCAAAAAAAACAACAACGTAAAGGTCAAATCCTAACACTTTTTTGCTAGCAACAACAGTTGGACCTTAAAAAAAAGTTAATGTATTATTTACTATAGTTACCAGTTAATAAGACGACAAAAAGGAGAAAAGCCAAAAAAAAAGAACGTGAGTGTTTGGATAAGTGAGAAAAAAGAAGGTGCAAGTTAATATTAATTATGATAAGAATTCATTCAGAAGTTAAATGGATTATTTTGAGTGATATAAAAATTAAAATTGAAGCATTTTGGTATTGTCGTGCAATAATAACGAAAACATTAGTCGTGCATTTTAGTGTTTTCCTTAAGAATTACACGTGGAAAGGATTAGTAGCTTTCAACCATATTAACATAAAAGGAATTAATTAACAGAAAAGAATTGCATGTGCATATTTGAGTACTTAACGTAATCAATTTTTTTGTTTTTGGTGAGTTAAATAATAAAAAGATAAAACTTAACGTGATTAATTGTCTCTTTACATTTATGGATATTTTTGATCCATAGTAGTAATTGAAACTATAATCGTAAATAGCAAAACAAAACCGTGCAATGTTCAATTTCAGAATTCTATAGCAACCTTGTAAGTAGAAATGTCAAAAGGAGCAACGGGTTTTCCTTCACTCCCCGTCTTCATTCCTTTCTATAGAAAGTTTCTCTCCACCATTAATTCCCATAGTTCATAAAAAACAGTAAAAATTATTTTTTAAATTATCTGCTATAAAAAAACTTACAAATCATAAATTTAGAATTATGTTGATGTATGAATATTGTTTAAATTTTTTGACAATTCAATAATTTTTTAACTAGATAAAATGTTAAATATTTAAGATTTTATATATTCTATAATAAGTGCAACTTAGATGATAAAAGAATATTGAGATATTTGATATGTTATGACTCAAGTTCGACCTCACAATACAACATTTATCTGCACTTTTTTTAGACCGAATGTAACCTGATTTGTGATATTGAAAATGATTTTAATTTGAATCATTCAATAATATCATTGTAGTCTTTATTGAAATCTAATACAAAATACATTTATGCATGTCGACAAGTAATAATATATTCAATTTGATGCTTATATTGTCAAAAAAAAATTTAAACAAAAAAAACGTGTATCGCACGGGTCGGGGTCTAGTTTGAATACAAGTTAAAAGAAATGCTCAAGTTTAGTGTCCAACATACTTCAAGTAGGCATGGCAATGGGGCAGGGTGAGGACGGGAGGGGACGGGTTTTACCTTTCCCGTCCCCATACCCTACTCACATATACTTACTCGTTACTCATCCCGTACCCGTGTTTGAAAATTGAGGAAAACCCAACCCAGTTAAAGCGGAGAAAACTCATCAAATTGGGTTTGGTTCGAGTGGGTACCTGTGAGTATAAATTTTGTTGTCATGCCTAACTTTAAGTAGAATATCTAACTACTGTAAAAACATATGAAAAACAAAAGAAGGTCAATCCTTTCATAGTTATACTCATCATTCAGTTTGCAATGCCAATGACATTTATGCTATATTTCAAGGAAATTCCAATTAGTCGTCTAAGGAAAAGAATGACTTTTTGCACACATTGTTGCTAAGACAAGCTGATTTGTATTTTTTTATTTATTTATTTTCCCCTTTAATCAAGAAACGAAGCTAAACAAGTGATTCCCAATGTTTTAAGAGAATTTCTTATATACCACCCTCTAACCGTTTCATGCACCTTTTTTAGATTATAAATTCTCAAAAAAGTGATGTGTTTTAGAGGGTGTTTTAACATGTTTTAGAGAATTTTAAAAGATATTTTACACTTTTTTGATTATATAGCCCAAAATCCGTAAGACGTGTGAAAAATAAGTAAGATAAGAAAATAAACAATCACATCCACATTAAGAAAAGAAAAAACTTCGCCTAAATTAATTTTTAAATCTTGGCGCTCACAGTTTCATATCGAGATAATTTTCATTCATGGATCAAGGTCGTTAATTAAAAGCTTGGCTCTTTTGGGCTCATTATCATGTATGATATTTTATGTTCTTGCAACCAGTGTACTTTTGAAAATATTAAGTATTTTGTTCAGGATATTGGCGATCAAGTATTCTCCATTTTGCATTGTATCTTGAAAGCTTTTTCTTCTTCTACATCTCACATTATTCAGCAATCTGTGTGTATCATTACATGCCGACGACATAGTATGGATTTAGTATCTCCCATCATTGATGGCAGTGTGTTCCTAAATTCCAGCTTGAATGGTTTTGGCACGACCATATATGATGTCTTTTATCCATTGTGTCTTTGGTAACATTAATTAATCATGCATTCTTCATGCTGAGATCTTGGGGTTATATGATGCTTTGACTTGTGTTGGAATACTAATTTTAATTCAAGTGTTGTGTCTCGTTAATTTGTGTTGTGAATTCGGACTCAAAACTCACACCAATAAAATTATGATGTGTGGAGCAAAGGAAAGTAGTAACCAATATCAAAGTAACAACAAGCAACAACAATAACAAAACCTAGATAAAATCTAGGAATCAATGTGAATAGAAAAAAACCACAAACAAAAGATAAAGAGAGAAGAGAAACAAACACATCAAGAAATGTTTACCTAGTTCGGTCCAACTTGACCTACTCTGAGGGAGAGATTGATCTCTCCAATCCACTATCAATAAATTCTTACAAAGAGATACAAAAGGGTTACAAGAAATTAGCTTCAAATAGCTCACAAAGAACAAACCCTAATTTCTACCATTTTTTCCAATCTCGCCAAAGAACAAGACACTCAATGATTTCCACTCATCCAAGGTGCTTACAAATGTTTCCCAATCCAAGAGAACTCTAATCAAAGACCATCACCCTAAAGTTACCTCATTTGATTTCCCAAGATTTCTCTCTACAAGCTCTCTCTCAAAAATGAACTGAAACGCTTATATAGTGCTCTGATACTGTCAAAATCATGTCGCGATTGCTAAAATCATGTAAAGATTCCTTGCGTACAACCCAAGGTACACAAATCTTATCCACAAATCTGTCACGATTTCCCAAATTGTAACACGATTTCCCGAACCGTGACACGATTTGGCTTCTGGGAACATACCCCTTCACTGCCTAAAAATAGTGTCATGATTCTTCACATTTCAAAAATCCAATTGTGAATCATAATACAACATTGTCCACCTTGACTCTAAATTGATGGTGATGCTAATTTAACCATCTACCACCATTCTCCTTTTCTTTTCCCTTGCATCTAACTACGCCAAGTAGATCCACAAGCTTTCACCATTGTACTTCTTCAACCCACAGAATGCATTTCGCCCTCTTGAAGATCCTTGCATCCAACTGCAGTAGGATTTTAGGTAGTTCCATAAGTATACGCCAAACCCTCTTCAACCACGGGATGTCTCCCGTTTCCTTGAAGATCACCTTGCATCCAATCACCCTTGGTCTTTTAGGTAATTACACAAGCCACGTCATACATTCTTCAAACAACGGAATGTCTTCCGCCCTCTTGAAGAATTCATATGCTCATAACTAGAGCATAGCACCAAATGCCTCCATAGTTGTTCCATTGTCGGTGTCATCAACTCCACCTCAAGCTAAGCTTTCTCTACCTCAACGAACAAATGTGTATATCCACTATGATTTTCACCTTGCAACTCTACCTCAAAGGTTGATCACGAGTAATCTTACCTCCGCCTCTCCAGACTGACCATGAGTATTATTCCCACCGCCTATCCAGGGTGATGTTGAGTGTTTAACGTCACTCCAAACGGCCACCACTCTACAAGGCAACATTACCAAGGTGAGAACCATCACCTTCTTCATCCTCCCAACAACAAAGCACCCGCATCCTCATACTTTTCAGAGACAACTTCCGCATAGTTGTCATTGGCCTCCGGACAATCCCTCTTAAAGTGACCAAACTTATGACACATAAAACACTTATACTTTGACTTGTTACCGCACTTTGAGATTTCCTGGTTACCTCTACCTCCACCATTCCCTCTTGAAACACTTAGGCCTTCACTGTTTTCATCTGCTCTCAAGTCCTTGGACTTGGTCAAATCCTTGGTTCTCAAAGCCGCTTGAACTTCTTCCAAGGTGACAGTGTCTTCATCACCATAGAGCATGGCATCCTTGAAGGATTCAAATGATCTTGTTAGAGCACACAACAAAAGTATAACTTTGTCTTCGTCCTCAAGATTCACCTCAATGTTCTCCAAATCATCGAGGATTTTGTTGAACTCAGCTAATTGCTCTGTTACGGTCTTTGACTCCACCATCTTAAATGAGTAGAGTTGTTGCTTAAGGAATTGCCTGTGAGCCAAAGAGTTGGTCATATACAATGACTCCAACTTTGACCACATCGATGCCATGGTAGGTTCCATCGCGACAACCCTGAAGTTACCTCCTTTGATTTTCCAAGTTTTCTCTCCTCATGCTCTCTCTCAAAAATGAACTGAAACGCTTATATAGTGCCCAAATACTGTTAAAATCGTTTGACGGTTGCCAAAATCTTGTCACGAAATCTTATCCACAAATCGTGTAACGATTTCCCAAATCGTGTCACGATTTAGCTTCCAGGAACATACCCCTTCACTGCCTAAAAAATCGTGTCATGGCACAAGAATCGTGTCACGATTCTTCACATTTCTAAAATCCAATTTTAAGTCATAATACAGCAATTTGATTACTGTCGTTGACCCCGTTAAAAAAGATTTAAAAAGATTTGAATGTCCATCACAAGTATGAAATTTTGTTCTTGGCTATTAAGCATATTCTGCTTATATATTTGGGTGCTTATTTTAAAACACACCTTATGTGCGGGTAATATCACAATAAACATGGTATAGTAATCTAGTGATTTTGTATGAAGCCCCTCGGTTATGGTCTCTATTCTATTAAAGGATGTACCATCGGCATTGACTTAGTCTGACCTAGTTTGGGTTTCTTTCTTGCCTTTTTTTCTTTTTTGTTCCCTTCGGTAACCAATTTTTTTCCATGGATAAAATAAATATTGAGCTTTACTCTCTTTATTTTATAAAAACAATAAGCTTCTCTTTAAACCTTTAGGGATGTTTTTTCCTACTTCAACTCTACTACTCGTACAACTTCTTGGGATAAATTAATTTGAAAATCATTCATTTCCTCTTCCAAGTCTTTCTTGCATATTGGAGATTGCTTCATTATAAGCTTCCAACGGATGATAATTTACCGACTAGGGGTTGCAGTAGAGAGTTCTCCTCATTTGTCTTCTGCTACTATATTATGGTCAAGTTGTCCATTAAGCGTCATAGACATATTAATCATGCCTCAATTCTTGCCCTACTTCAAATTGTTCATTCTTCTTTCAGTAGCCAAATCAGAAACATCTGCTTAGCCTCCATAATTTTTCTAGACTAAAGGTAAGATGTCCAACCGGCAACCTCAATCGCAAAATTTCAATCTTTGAAAGAATTCAATGTTGTTAGTCATCCTAGTCCCGCTCTGAAGATATAGGAGGTTATTTGGCCCTTCGCCCTGCTGGTTGGATAAAAGCTAACACGGATGGTGCAGCTAGTGGTTGATTGGGTAATGCCTCAGCCGGAGGTATTTTTCGTGACAATAGTGACAACTATGCATCCTATCGAAACTGGCCATGCGAAAAATTAACATGATTTTTGGCTTGAATGTGACTCCAAGCTAGTGTGGTTGATGCTTTTAAAAATTTTCATATTATTGCTTGGAAGCTTAGACATCGTTGGTATAATTGTGTTCATTTTCTACTCTCAAATGAACTTTAGGGTAATTGTTGAGTTGATAAGTTAGCATAAGGTTTTTGCTGTCAAAAAAAAAGTTAGCATAAGGTTTTAGTATAAATTATAAGGAAGATTGGTGGGAGAATATCCTAGCTCTATTTCAGGATGTTTTTGCAATAGAATAGGATGGCTTTGCCATCTTATTGATTCAGTTTATTGTTTTTATTTGGGTTTTGGTCAAGTCCTTCAAAGTTTAAATTTTATTTATAATGATAAATCTTTGTATGTATTTATGCAATTGGTGATGTTTAATTGAGATAACATATTTCTACGATTGACTTATATGCACTGCACTAGCCTTTATCTCTTTTTTTTTTTTTATCAAGACACTAGCCTTAAGGTTTCAATCAATGAACCACCGTCATCCACCTTTGACTACTTTGTGAAAAAGCTCTGCATGAATTAAATTCCAATTTCAGGTTTGCTCTTGAATCTCAACCGCCGTTTGTCGCCTCGGTTTTTTCAAGTTTTTGATTGGATTGGTTTATAGTGAAGCTTGATTTAGAATAACCGTATTTGAATTTTTTTATCAAACGAATCTTGATTAGATGTGGTAACTCAAAGTCTACAATTTCACATTTCAGACTGCCAAAGCTATGAGCCTGATGGTATTTCATAGGGCTTGTTAGAATATATAAATATAGCCATTTTTTGACAACCTGATTTCATATCCTTTTGGCAAACTAATTGTAAGCAAAAACATTTATCTCATGCAGAATTTTGTCTTTGGATTCTCCTTCCTCTTGGATGGATTCATATATGGAGTTTTGATGCACTCGCAGTTTGGATGCAAGAATAATAACGATGCATAGGGCAATTTTATAGAGTACATGCCTCATTGGATAAAAACTTACGTGTAATAGTTTTAGTATGCTATTGAAATTGTGTTGCATAGTTCATTTTCATTATGAAATCCAATTTCAAATGTTTGTATGAGAATACATTTGAAATATTGAATCTAAATAGAGTTTGATCTTCAAATTTTGGCTAGTTTAAATTAGAGTTTTTCATCAAATCCGAATGAAGTAAAGCAAAAATTATAATTATGCGACATGTCGCAAAAATTATAAGTAGGCAACATTTTATTATTGTTACTAATGATGATAAAAAAATGTTACAAAAAATTCAAACATGCAACACTTTTTTATTGTTACTAATAATTCTAAAAACTGTTGCTGAAACTCTTTAGTAGCATAGGCTTTACCTAACCAGTGGCATAGCCAAGAACTTTGAATAGTGGAAAATAATTTGGAAACTCTAATTTTGTAGCATGGTCGACACCAATTTAGAGTAGTCATTTTGGTCTCTAAACATGTGACATGTTATCACTAAAATATTTGAATTTTATCAAAACTATGAGCACATCTTTAAATGTTTCTTTTGTTATTAATTGTATAGACCAAATTGATTAGTGAAAAATATATACAGGGATTAAATCAACTAACTAAAGACACATTTAAAAATCAAAATGAGTAATAAAAAACAAAGTTTGTTTTGTAATTTTAATTAATAGAAAGATTGATAATCCAATTTGATTCAAAACCTATAAGTTTTTCCATAATATAACATTACATTAGCATCATATGTTAATTATTAAGGAAAATAAAACCAACATAAGCAAAGATATTGAGAGATGGAGTGCAGACTGTTGCTAAAGGAAAATTAAACCTATAAGGGCGTTTTTATTTAATAAGCTCCCTAACATCTTTATGGAAGGTTGCAGTAAAACTTTTTTTGAGTAAATATTTTAAGTAAATATATAATATGTGTTAAGAGATAGAGTGCATCAGGGGAGTGATAAGAAGCAGACTGTTGCTAAAGGAAGAGATGGAGTGCATCAGGGGATGTGTGTTAGTGTGTATATACATATGTAATCCATGAAGAAACTTCAAAATTTAGTGGGGCAGAAGCCCACAGAGAGCCAAACGTGGCTCCGCCATTGTACCTAACAATTATTCACATGTTACTAGATATAATCAGTAACATAAAAATGTTACTAAAACTCAATAATGTTGTAGTGCTTTATCTAAAACTGAATTAGTTAGATTAGTTTAATATATTTAGTTAACTCAAATAATAGTGATATTTTTTGTATTTTGTAGAAAATATACAGATGCATGTTCTTTTTTAGACATGTATCGAATTTGTGAAGTTGTGTCATATTCGGTTACAGATAATTTTTCTAACAACCAACTTCCCAATTCATAATAATTAATTTAGTGAGGTTCTTAAAAAAAAATTAAGTGAGGTTGTCTGATATGAACTTGGCCTGATCGTGTATCATATTTTCTTTTTAGTAAATTTTAATAAATTACTAATCTTCTTCAAAAAAATTAAAATATTACTAATGTTCTCTATTTTTTATTATTATAAAATTAGTTTTTTTGTAAAAGCCGTAAAGGTCCACATTTGGACTATTTTTTTCTTTTTAAGGAACATTTGGACTATTTTTTAGAGGTTGATATTAGACACACTCAAATTTGATTATAATAGCCTTTTTTTTCCTTAATTTTTACTCCAATATTAATAAAATTAGGGTTAATAGGTCTTTACCCCCTGTAATATAAGTCATTTCTGGTTTTCTCCCTGTAAAATATTTTTTTTGATTTACCCCCCTGTAAAATATTTTTGTTTTGATTTACCCCCTGATAGGCCAAACAAAAACCAATTTTATTTTATTTTTCAAGAAATTTTCGTTTTTGTTTGGCCTATTAAGGGGGTAAATCAAAACAAAAATATTTTACAGGGTAAATCAAAAAAAATATTTTACAGAGGGGAAAACCAGAAATGGCCTACATTACAGGGGGTAAAGACCTATTAACCCATAAAATTATTAAACTGATAATCTTTTACTTATCACTATTTTCAAATAAATTGCCTACAAATATTTTGTATTTTTTAGTCTCAACGTAATTAAAATCATTCATCGCATAGGTCACTCTGTAGTGATAATTACTGTAAAATGTAACTAATTCAAAGTAATAATCAAGATAATGAAACATTCTGAGCTGAAATATTTCAGAGTTTATTTTTATTATTATCTAAATACATGGTAAAGAGATCCCCGGTTGGGATTTGGTTACAATCGGATAAATTAAGCCATCTCTTTTATTCTGTTTTGGTTATTACCACATACCAAGTACTTATTCATTCATCAAGTGCAAGCCCTGCTAGCTGCTCAATACTAGTTTACCCTGCAATGAGGAAAGTGAATATGACATTAGTTTTCTTTACATATCTATTACTTATTATGCATGAAAAGTGCAATTTAATGCAATTTGTTTCCTTAATTTAATTTGTGTAAGTTAATGCAATTTGGTCTCTCAATAGATGTATATGATAGTATATTTTCTTAAGTTAAAGAATTAAGTTGCACTAATTACTTGCATAAGGTAAGGGCCCAAATTGGTCGATTCTTATAAGTTAAGAGACCAAACTTAAACTTTAAAATAAATAAACGGACTAAATTAACCGGATTTAAAACTGAGGAATCAAATTAAACTTTTAAAATAACTTAAGAGAACAAAGTGGTATTTAAGCCCTATAATAATTGGTAAAATAAATTGCATGCCTTTGATTCTCAATTTTTTTTTGCGTACAATCCCATTATTTTGTTTTAGTCCCTATAATATTTGGATTGTGTTGAATTAGTTTTTAACAAATACTAATGTAATATTTAAGGGACTAAAAGCAAAAGCAAAAGTTTTTTTCTTTTTTTTGGTAGAAACAAAAGTTCATATTTTGACCGAATTTTTAATTTATTTTCTCACATCAATTTCTTCTAGTTCCTAAGGCATAGGTGGTGGTTTGCGGCTGTCAACCTTATGGGATACCTTTTCTTTCATACGTTGATGTCTAAGTACTCTATTTTTGCTTTCAAAAAAAGTTCCTAAAACATATAAAACTAACATGTAATTTTTTTTTAAGTAGCCCATAAAACATATGATATATGTTTTGTTTAAGAAGATCACATATTATCTCTATTTGATGGACTACTTATAAGAAGTTAGGGAATGCATATTATTTTCATGTGCTTTGTTGAAAATTATTTAAGGTTTTTTCCCTGGGAATTAATTTAATGGTTGAAACAAAAAATATTAATCTAAGAGTATTTACTTAACAAAATACAAATGTATGTATGTATTTTTATTTTTATTTTTTTGGTGGGGTGTGCCATGCTCATGTAATAGTGCAACGCATGAGTGACACATGAGAAGTCCAGCAACAGGGCTATTGAGGTGGCTTCTCCTCTTCAAAAGAGTAATTTAATATCGTTTGACTCATTGGACCACATATTAGATATTAAACTGATAAGAACAGATACTAAACTTGATCTTAGCCAAAAGGCATATAAAGGTATGATGTGTGTATGTTTGTATATGAAATTGAAAAACGAGGGCTGAGAGCGAGAGAGATATACGTGCTACAGTCGAAATCAGCTGTAATCTGGTAGGGTAATGGAACATCACACTTCTTAGGGAGGGCAGCCACGGTACCAGGATTGACACCAGGTATGCGTAACACATTGGTTTTGAGGCACTCACAAACACTTTGACGCTCAGGGGTAGTTGTGGCTTTGTCATTTATATCCTTAAGCCCACCGCAACATCCTGCAGGGGGAGGGTCATCACCGGGTGTTGTAGCATACCCAGCACATGGATATAAAGTATCTGTCACGTCGTTACATGTCATGGCAGCATTTGCTAATGGAATGCCCAAAACCAAGCATATCATAGACAAACAAGAAATCTTAACAAGCATTGAGTTAGCCATGATTTGGAAATTTTGATAGAGGAAATGCAATTTTTTGTGGAGATGAATGATTGATTATGTTATGCTGCCCATCAAGGACTATTTATAGAGAATGTATGGCTAATTCAACTTTGGTCCCATTGTTTAACATTTATTGTGTGAGGAGAGCTTTACCACCATCAAAATCTCAAAGAGTAAATATCCAACAATACAAAAACTCATATTTCAGTTAAGATTTGGATTTGGATTTTCAGAACAAGTAAACTATGTACCAACAAAGTGTGCACTATACACCAACCAAGCAAACTATTATTTTAGTTAAGATTTTAATTCGGATTTTTCTTACCAATAAGTTTTTAATTAAAATTTATTACCTCCTTTGTACAAAAAAAAATAAGTTTCTGAATAGGGACCAAATTTTTTTTAAAAATCTTAATCTTAATATATATAAATGTTAAACAATGTTGATTAACCCTAATTCCGCCTTTTTTGAGGGTTTAAAAAATCCTTATGAAAAAAATCTTTGTAAGGATTTTAACCCGCTACATTACGGTTCCATGTAAGCATTCTGACCACTAAGCCAATAGCTATTTTTGTGATATAAGATTGCTTCCATTGCCTCATATCCAATACCAAACGCCCTCTTTAAAAAACCAATTAATCCTTTTTTCTTGCTTTACAGAATTGAACATTGAACGGTTTTGAACCTTTTTTTTCCTTATTCTTTCGATCTCAACCCAGAAGGCAGCGGTTTCCATCCCTTTCTTCCCCTTTTTCCTTCGATTTCTCCTAAAAAATGTGATTGTGATGTAGATTTCGTCCATAATAATTTATTAATGGTATGATCACTAAACTAATTTTGATATCAATGCTATTTTATTCATTTTGATTTTGTGGATTGTGATTGTGTCAGCTTTGATGAAAGTCGATGCTTGAAATCCTATTATGATTGTATTTATTATATTGATTGTGATTGTGCCAATGCTTTAAATAATAAA
>Ga0228710_1009482_pt1 | contig 13485 bp, 7 predicted proteins | sample MedpolnodulmetaG_FD_177995 | JGI IMG/M metagenome (GOLD analysis project Ga0228710, IMG submission 177995) | Root nodule microbial communities from Medicago polymorpha collected in Santa Monica, California, United States - pink nodules | ecosystem: Host-associated > Plants > Roots > Nodule...
TATATATATATATATTCATATCATGTTTGTTACATTTTTTTTAATAATTAAATTTATTCTTATTTATTAGTTACATGTGTTATTTGAATTCAAAATTGAGGGCATTTTTGAAAAGAGAAAAAATCAATCCAAAAGAGTTGAAAGGGGTAGTTTCTTTAGGGCAAGACTTACATACGGTTCCATACACACAGTTCAACATGTGCTTCATGTAAGTTTAATTAAATGTCATCGTTTAAAACAATTAAGGAGGTGTTGGTTGGTACGTGATTTAGCCAAATTTAGTACGGAACAACATACACAGTGCATAAGTCAATGTACATAAGAAATTTCCTTTTCTTTATATTTGTACCCCTTAAAATTTATAAGGTTCACTGCGCTTTTAACCTCTAAATTTATAAAAGAGGTTTTTTTTACAAAGGGTACTTTGTTTTTTTGTTCAAGATATATGATCGGTTGTGTTCATCTTAAATATGTCTTGTCATCACTTCTACTCTATTTTTTAATTTTTTTTTTCCGGGGGGGATTCTTGGAAATCACCATGGATCAAATGGGATAATATTTGTTCGGATAAAGAGAAAGGAGGGTTAGGGTTAGGAGGATTAGTGGATGGATGGATGGGTGTTGTGTGACAGGTTTAGACGCCTGTATTCATTATCTAATAATATGAATGTTTCGACGACAGATATGTGCTCATTAGGGTGGGGGACGGGGAAGATGGGTGAAAATAGTGGCGTAGGCTTTTGGCTTAGGAGAAGGAGTAGATGAGGGTGTGCAGTCTGTTGTTGTTTAACATTTTTTTGCTGGATGGTGTGGATGACAATTGGGATTGGAGCCTAGATCTAGGCAAAGGGTACTCTGCGTGAGTGGCCTACCATTTGCTTTCTTCCTCTGTTGTGTAATCTAGTTTGCTTGATTATTATGATTATGTGTGGGATATAGTAGTGTCTTTCATTGCCGATGTGGAGGATGCTTATCAATCTCATTCAAACGAAGGACAGCTTGATTTATCGTGGTATTATTCCCCAATATTTTGATCTTTGCTCGAGTGGGTATGGCAAAGCTGAAATTTTTTATCATTTGTTCGTGGGTTGTGGGTTTTATGGCAACATTTGAAGTAGATAAATAGTCACAAGAAAGGAGGGGTTTGAACTGTGACCCTTTAAAAATTATATCTGTGACTTAAAAGTGATTCTCAACATTTGGACTTGGAATGATTAAGTTAGTAAACTGACTTCAGAACGTTCTAAAGTAGTTATGCAAAAACAGTTTAAATATATATGAGTGTTTGTGTGTGTAGTGTATACCAAAAATAAAGAGTATAGGGAAGAGAAGAACAACACACAAAGATTTATAGTGGTTCACCCAATGTGGGCTAGTCCATTCCTCACAATCTTGTGAGAGTTTCCACTATGATGCTTGAGATAACCTCTCAAATCCTGCACATTACAATCTTGTTCACCTGAACAATTACAACAATTGTATTCTCTAAGCCACAACAGGCTTGTACCTTCTTGCTAAGTTACCCACTTAAACTTTTACAACTTCTGCTTAAACTAACACTTTAGTACCCCTAAAACTAGATGATACTTTACAATTTGTTTGGAGTTTGAATGATTGAAATCAGACAAGAAAAGAAGAATGGAAGGAGAAGTTTATCTTTGAAAAGATAAGAGAGAATTGATTTACACTTAAAAAGACTTCTTGGAATCTTTGTGATGATCAATTTTTTGCAAAATTTTCACAACAATGTTCTTGTTGCTTTGCAATTGTGCGAGTAATGCTAAGCCTTTCACTTCAATTTATAGAGTTCTTGGGCTCTTTTACCTGTTGGAGGGTGACCAATGGTCTTGTGCCATGTGTCATGGGCTCCACTACCTTTTACTTGAAAATCTGGGTGAACATTCTGATGATTAGAATGTTGTTGTGTTCTTGAGAATACCTCAGAATGTTGTTGTGTTTTTGATGATCTTCATATGGGTTCATCAAGATCTTCATATGAGTTTATCTTGTATGAATGTCAGATGTATTTCTGGGTTCATCATTTGTGTTTCATATGAATTTCTAGGCATTATCCATGAGTAGTGTTATTTGCACTAACACCATAATGTTGTTGGATAATGTCTTTCTAGATTTGCCTTGGAATCTGTGCAGGAGAGACGAAAATGGATTCTGCTTTCTTCATGCTCATGCTTTGATAGATTGTGTGGTCCATGTAGAGTACCAACGGACATACGTGTCTATCTCTGATTGAGTGAGACAATATTTCCTTTATGCTTTTGCTTTTCACCTATTGTACTGTTCATAAAACATGTGTTGAGTTGAACATTCTGATCTTCATAATGTTCCTTTTGTTTCACTTAGGATGATTTGTAAAACTTCAATTTGATGTAATCAAATCCTAATAGTGAAACAAAAATGAAGAGCAGTGATTGTAACTTCTAAGATGATATTCTCCTTGCAATATTCCTAGTACTTCAATGTTCATAGTCGTAAATGAACATTGAATATCTTTTTAGATTTAAACCTTGTAAATGTCTTTATTGCTTGATTGATCCTTGCAAATCTACTTTCTTGGACATTTATTCATGTCATGTGTGCCTTGCATGTACTTGATAATGTTCTTGAGTTTCTGGGCTTATATAAGAACAACCTTCTAAACTCTACTTGAACATTCTGATCTCTGAGCAACATTCTGAAATAATTTTCTGAATTCAGAGTTAGTTCATGAATTCAAATGTGCTTTGATTTCTTATATCTTGATATGATTTAAACACTGTTCTTATCTTAGTTAAACACTCATGAACACAAGTTAAATACAAATAAATTAATCGAAGTTCATTAATTCCTTAATCATCAAGGTTTATTTTCTTTAAAATTAATTATGGATTTTGCCTCAACAACATTTGAGCTTATATTCGTTTATGGCTCTTTTTTTTCAACAGACAGGCTACCGATTTCAGATCATGTTTGTCAATTAACAAATTTAGCTGGCGATTTTAAAAAACATTGACTTGCTCTTCATGCCGTATGGATGACAGTTGTTTGGATTATTTGAAAAGAAAAAAATAATAAGTTCTTTAGCGGAAAAAAAAAAAACTCAATCTTTACAACAATTGGTGGACAATATGAAGCTCTTCTCTTTTCCTTCACTAGTGGATTAACCTCGTTTAGTGTTTTACTTTTATCCCAAGCTAGTTTGTGTATGCTTATCTGGCTTGGCTTGATTTGGTTCTTTGTTCGTAATTGATACTTTTGAGTCATTGCTTAGCAATCCTTGTGTGAGCATGAAGCTCTGCTGTTTATTCTAATCCATTTTATCGGCTTCAAAAAAAATTATAACCGTAAATAAAATAAAATAAAGACTAAGCAAACTTATGATTGCGACTGATACGTGGAAAAACTTTAGATTTAAGAGTATTTTGTCACCCTAAATCAGTTGTCTAATGTGGTCGATTTCAAAGTTGATACCCTCTAAAATACAACACTTACTACTCGCTAACACCAACACATGAATTAGCAAGAACACATAAACCATTTTTGAATGTTCATGAGAATTAGATTTCTTTATAATTACACTCATGAATATTTATACGTATATAGTTGCTTTTCAATAGTCAGTTAGAACCCCTCAAAAACAAAAATAGTCACAATTAGAAGAATCAGTGTAACTCTCATCCCCCATACTATTATGCTACCAATTTATATATGCCATCAATTTGATACTTATTTCAACATTGGCAACAATTGTTCCCAGGTAAACTGTGTAAATAGAATCGAACCAGTAAACTGTAAACGTGTGCTATTGATTAGGTAGCTAGCTACATGACTTATTCAAAAGAGATATTTGTCAAAAAAATATATAGTAATAAATAATAATTAACTAAAATACCCATAGAAAAAATTAACTTCAAGATAACAGCTACAACAATAGATTGCCATAGTGCGATTTGTTTTTGGAACGTCGTCATGACATCTTATCCCAATGTGGTTAGAAATAAATTTTTCTTCTCGTCAAAACAATGAACAGAAGTACCTTGGACAATGTTAGTGAGCAATACAGCTCCCTTGCCCAATATAATATATTAATTTTTGGCATGAAAAACATTATCCTCCTTCTTGGTGAGGAATGGGTTGAAGAGAGTAGAGACCGCATATATAAACTACTATTGTTTTGAACATTGATGTTACTCGACCTCCGAGTTATGACGGTTGAGTAGCTCAATTAATTTGAGCTACGAATAAATAGTTAGAGACTATGTGTTGAATCTCAGACGAAAAAGAAAAATTAATACTCTAACAATTAATTTATTAACATTTTCCAATTAAATTGATGGGTTTCCACTTTCCATGGGGGTTGGGTTTCTAAATTCTTTATGTGAACGTAATGGCTTTACTATATGATGATGATGATGATGTTGGATTTTGTTGGGAAAATCTTACATACGAGTATGGTAATATGACTCCCTGTTTATAGTTAAGTTCGATAATAGGGGAAATTCAAATTTTCATGCTTATAGCCAAAAGGTTAATCACTTTAAGAGCTTCATAGCTAAGGGGTAATGACTTGTATTGATGACATACTTAAAGTTAAGGCAACGAGCTTCATAGGTTAGAGACTTCTTAGCTACAGATTAAGGCCGCTTTAGTCTTCATCATAATTTGCAAAAGATTAATCACCAATCAGTGTACCAATTTTTGAATATGAAACTAAGAAGATAAATTTTAGATGTTAACCTTGTAGTTCTCAGAAAAGATTCTTATAATTCAAAGTTGGACCGAAAAATAAAGTTTGACTAAGAATCAATTTTTTTTTCCTTCACAATATGACTAAGAATCAACTTATCAAAACTGCCAGGTACAACAACAAAACTTTGGGTACAGGAGAGAGCATAAGCCCAAGTACAACAAATTAAACTCAACAATTAGTAATCTAAAATCAGGATTAATCTTACATTAGTAATCTTTTTTTGGTTACTCACTAATCTATTTTAGATTACTGGATACATTAGTAATCTAAAATAAGGATTTCAAAACACTATTCAATAATTATAATTTTCGAAAACTAGAAAAACATCAGTTATCTAAAATCATTAGGATTTCAAAACACTTGAAAAATTTGAATTTTCGAAAACAAAATATACTACATTTATTTAGTCAAGAAAAACAAACCGTACCTATTTCATATGGAGCGAAAATTCATAAATTCTTTTTTTTACAAGCTCTCGTGTTTAAAATTGAACACTCCATCAGGGTAGTGTTTAGTGCCAAAAAAAATCTTTGAAAGTAATAAATTATGAAAGACTCGTGATGTTGTTAATTTACTTCACAGACAATTAAACGCTAGACGAGAACTTGAAAGACAAGTTTTGGACATGCAGAAAGAGCATCATCCGGGCATAATAAAACCGAAATAGCTGGGAATTATCACTTAACAATGTTATTTAACAGAGGATCAGCAATAGAGAAAACAATCAAACTCCACGTTCATCATGTCTAGCAAAATACATCCAAAAACTACCCAACTTCGATGAACCCACATTCAAAATAAGAGCAATGTCTGAAATTTATGTAAGATTCAGGACACCATGCCTCTCAAACACCACACTTCGTTCCTTAGGCTTCTGCAAACCTGTGAGGTAAAAAACACAACATGAATCAACTCCTAACGGATAATGCAGAACTTAAAAGATATGCAAAATTGTAAGCTTTGAAGATAAATATAAGATATATTATGACTCACCCAAGCTCAGATAGCTTTTGATGAGCCTCGGCATAATCAGCAAAGAAAGCATCTTCATCCTGCAATCATCGACAAATGAGAATTCTTAGATTAACTTATCATCAGATATAATAATTTCATGATGACAATAATATGATGAAAAGGATTATTATAGGAATATTAAATATTAAATATACATACAGCAGCATATTTCTCAACAAGTGGGCGGAATACAGGGTCGCTCAAAAGTGCCTTATCACTTGGCAACTGAAGAAGGCCTTCCTTCTCACCACCCAACAACTCCCTAATCATTTCAACAACATCAATAATCAATAATAAGAATTTAAAACACAGAAAAAAGGGGGCATGAGTGAGAGATAATGTTTTTAATTAGACTCACGTAAAGTATGAGTTGTCAAAAATGAGAGGATTAGAAGTCCATGGGCCCTCAAATCCAGAACGCTCCTTGTGTGCAGCTCCCTAAAAATTACATTAAACATAACCAAAACAGTCATAACATCGATGTTGAGAATAGTCACATTATTTTTCATAACAATTAAACAAGTTAAAAATAAAAATTTGCTAATATTAAGGCAACTTAGTCAAGTTTTTTTAATTGGCAGCCATATTATCACATCACAAATTGCACAACCACAATGCAGCCACAGTCTAAAACTTAGATAATTATGCCAGTGTCAAAATATCAAATGTGACAAATACTATACTCAATAAACAGATACTATACTCAATAAACAGATTAAAGTCAATACATAAATGTGACAAATAATATACTCAATAAACAGATTAAAGTAAATACATACAATGGTGTGGCCACCAGACAAAGCAACGATGTCCTGGTCACTAAGCCCCATAGCTTTGCCAAACACATCCCTCAAATGGTCAGAACCTGCAAAAATCAAGAATCAAAAAATGAGCCAAACAACTACAATCAATTATAGGCAATAATTCACATCGCAAATCCAGAACACTAACCCTTGGTGGCATCAGGCAAGCGACCCTCTGGTGGTGGCTCAGGTTTGTCCTGATAATTAAACCAGAACAAAAGGACCAATTAGCCTCCAAATATAAAAAATAAATAGGGTGAAAAAGATACATCAGCAATTTTTGAGTATAATTTAGCATCCATATGTGTACATAATTACAAAACATGCAAGAGACAAAAAGCATTTCCAGTTATCACATGTGGTTAATCATTGCAACGCTATCTACAAGTTCGTTACCAACAGAAATATTTGAAATCCAGAAACTCGTTGAAAAGGACTACAGATAGCTTTCAAAACAGGCAAATAAATGAAATCCATGAACGTGAAATGCAAGACAAATTTGTTTCGCAATAATTGCAAACGCATTTCAAACAGGCAATCAAAAGTTGCAAATAATTCCCATAAATGATATAAAGATTAATCAAACAATTTATAAAAAGTTTCACGGACATAATTCCTATCATTATATACCGGGAAAAGTTACAACCAATAATTGATTTTCAAATCATGTCAATAAGATTTGCAGCCAAAAAATACAACCAAAAAGTTAAAGAAACATCATAATTTGTATTGTAAAAACACAAATATATCATATATATCAATTAAGAGAAACCAAAAGTACAAAACATACCTCCCTGCCGGGGTGGAAAGGAACTTCAGGTCCACCAGTAATCTCAACAGCAACAACACCAGCCAACTGCATAACCACAAAACAAACCACATAAATCAATGACTGAAATAACCAAGATCTAACAAATCATCACCAAAAAAAAACAACAAATCCCTACCTGATAGAAATCAGCATAGCTAATGATTGGGAATTGCTCTTTAAGAGGCTCCAAAAGCCTAACAGCGATATCAAGACCATTGTTAGCACCATGAGCAAGCTCAGCTTGGTGCTTAATGGTTCCGAATGGACCGCCAGTCTTTGTCTTTGAATCAAAAGTTCCAGCAGAGTGCCATCTACACAAACAAATTATCACCAAAAAACATCACAAACAAATCATAACAAAAAAAAACACTAAATTCATAATAATCATACAATTCATCACATAAAAAAATCACACAAATCATCAAACAAAAAAAAATCGCACCCGATTCATCCCAAAAAAATATTCACACAGATCATTACCAAAAAAAAAATCTCAAACAAATAAATTGTGACAAAAATAAAATTACACAAATCATGACAAAAATCACACGAATAATTACAAAAAATTTAAGCAAACACAAATTTAAGCTAAACAATCTAATAAGTGAAAATCTCACATAGAAACGGTCCTACAAAAAATAAGCAGAAAATAAAACTTACGCCAAACGGAGCATAAGAGGAGCGCATTTCTTCTCAGCGATGAAACCTCTGAGCTTCCTCTTCGCCTTCTCAACAGCCTTCTGGTAATCAGCACTCACGGTTGGGTAAGATTTTCCCATAGCTTAAAATTTCTGCAACAAAATCAAATAACAGAATCAAAATCAGAAACAGATTATCGCGTTTGTGAGAAAATCGAAGAAAAACAAGCTCAGAAAATGGATCTAAAAAACACTGATTCAGTAATCAAGAGTATTAATTAAGTAATTAACAACGATTCGAAGAAAAGAGGTGAATCAGAAGAGATTTTTGAGCGGAGAAAGCGAGAAATGAACTCACCTCGAAATCTAAGAAGGAAAATGGCGAAGATTGTTGAACCCTAACAGTGACACGAGGAGAGCACAAGCCAAGAGTGAAGAAAGAGCGTGTGTTAGAAACGAACAACACGTAGTTATAAGGGAGAGAAAGTTCTAGAGGGTGATTGTGAACCGTTGGATGGATGAGATCGTGGGGTTATGGTTGATTTGGAAAGTTAGATGGTTAAGATGAATTTGGACGTGTGAATTCACGGTGTGATTTGATTGGGTGGGTGAAGTAGGTTTCGTCAATGATGACGAATGAGGATGCAAGAGAAAAAAAAGTTTAAGAAAATGTTGAAAGGTCTTCGGGTTCTTGAGATGCGTGAAAACGGATTTCTTTGCACGATGAGAGTTTTATGACACCACATTGTTGACTGTAATAATATTCTTTATTGTTTATTCATTTTGGAAAAGAAAATGTCACACAGTCTTTTTTTTTATAAACTTTGATCGGTAAAGTATATTAACTTAGTTCAGTTGATAGAGATATTGCATATTATATGTAATTGATTTTTTTTAGGGATAATACGTAATTGGTTGAAGTTGAATTCAAATCAAACGAACGTTACATCGAAACCGGAAGTCGAACAATGTTGCATTACGACAATGTGGTATTGGTTGATGTAAAAACCAATCATTTAGATAAATGTTTGTGTGAGTGTAGTAGTGAGTTAAGATCTTCTCCATTTGATAAAAATAAATAGATAATGTCATTTTGGTAAGAGATAGATACAAAAAAAATATAAAGTGGTCTCATTACTGTTAATTATTTTCAAACTTCTTAGTGTTTTATCTTTCTAAATGAAAGAAATTGAGAGACTAATAAATGGAGAGCATTTTGACTCAAATATAATAGGGACACCGAGAAGAATATTAAGTGGTCTAAAATGTTTGTAATAGCTTTGGATTGCATTTGATGACTAGAAATAAATTCATTTTTCAGAATTATGTATGTGTCCAACATACGTTAACAATTTGCGTCCAAATTATTAAATAATTTATCCTATAAAGCTATTGGAGTAAATTGGTCTACAAGTTGTGCTATTTGTGATGTTTGCGACGAGGATGCTAAGCATTTGTTCTTCGAGTGCAGCAAGAGTATTGTTTGTTGGCAGCGGGCTGGCCTTTGACATTCAATTCAACATGTGTGGCTACCTACGTCTTCTTGCTCTGATATGATTTTTGCTTGCTTCAACATCTTGATGTCCATCAACAACAACAACTTGCAGTCACTTTATGGAGTCTATGGAAACTTAGAAATAACAAGGTGTGAAATAACGTCACAGAAACGTCCCAACAAATTGGTGACCGCTCTGAAACTTTTGAGTAGTTGGAAGAATGCATAAGAAGTGAGGAGCCGAAGCACCAACCGCAACTCGCACTATGTGATAGACACATGTACAAAACCGAGTGCAGGGAGATTCAAGTGTAACGTTGATGCATCATTTTCCACTTTCCCTTGACAGAGTTGGATTTAGAGCTTGTGTTCGAGATGCAGAAGGAATTTTGTTATAGCACGGACTGTTTGAGCTACCCCTTTACTCGACGTAGATATGGGGGAGGCCATAGGTCTCTCAGATGCAATGCAATGGGCGAAAGAGCCTAACTTGGTGCACATGAACTTTGAAACGGACTCCAAAGCAATGGCAGATAACATATATGGCAAGGAAGATGTCTCTGATTTTATGACAATAATTGATGATTGTAAACATTTGTTGAATACCGATTTAGCAAACTCTTATGTGAAATTCATTATGAGACAGGTTGGTGGTGTTGTCTATAGTTTAGCTAAGAAAGCGTGCTAGTCTCCAAATTCATACTAACATTCCATATTGTATATCTACTTTGATCAATAATGAGAAAACTATAAGTTTATTTCTGTTAAAAAAATCCCGTAAAACTATTTTATACTTCATCTTTGTTGAATTCATTTTAGAATCAGAAAGAATAGGTAACATTTCTTTTCATTGTAGATCGAAGAAGTGTCATGACTAAAGTGTGAGTGCAATATTTGTGTCCCTTAATTCGTTTTTGATTAAGTGTGGCGATTGACTTTTTTTTTCTTGCTGTTGAACGTTTGGTGTAATTTATGAGTACTGTTATCATTTTGATTTTTAAAAAAAAAATAATTTAAAAAACAGAGTATCATATTTCAAAAATAAAATATGTTGGACTCTAGGGTGTGAACGCGTTCCGCTTCGGAAGATTCCGTTCTGGGTAACGTTAATCTCACCGTTGAGGCATGCCATCTCGTGTTTATTAAATTAAATAATTTGATTAGTTAATTGACTACTACACGTAATCATTTGATTGCAACTAGGACAATGTGATATACCACGAATCATTTTTATTTATTTATTTTTTTAGCAAACAGATATGCCACACATAGTTGAAGTAAAGTTCCTTAAAAAAAATGGTTGACATAAAGTTCATACTCCCTCCGTTTCATAATGTCAGATGACTTAGTTAATTCTGACACACGTATCAATGTATATGTTTTATCTTTGATATCTTCAATTCTCTACTTACATGATATTATTTATCTTTGTGAACTAGTAGAAAAATATGGTCAAAGTATGTTAAGTCAATAATGTATATTGTCAAATACGTCATCTATTGAGGGACAGAGGAAGTAATATTTTTTTTGGCAAATGTTAACTTGTGCCCTCAGGGACATATGTTAAGGAACTTATTATAGAAATATACGTAACAAAAGTCGTGCATTCAATTTCCTAAAAGTTAATATATTATGTTTTTAATTGCAAAAATTAATTTTTTTACATGTACCCCACAAGTTAACATGACCCTACTTTTTTTTTAAGATAACATGATACATGAAAGGTGTACCAAAAAAAACATGATACATGAAAGTTCCAAATAGCACTTGTCAAAATTCATTAGTTAGAGCTTAACTTTGTAACACCCTTCGATCACTATTACAAATAAAAATTAATATTTTAGATTCGTTCAATAAAAGATGTATGTGATCTGTATTTAAGATCGCATACATCGTTTAAGGAATAAATCTAAAATGTCAAATTTTGTTTATAAAAGTGATCGGAGCCTCGGAGGGTGTATAGTTTAAACCTCATCTGAGACGGTTTTAATATGACAACTAGTGTCACCGTCAGTAATAAAATTTATCCTTCCTTTAAAAAAAATTGTAGTTGACATAAATTGTTAGATATTCTACTCATCAGTTATAGTTTAAAATTCTACAATGATATGTTATGTGTAAATTTCACCGTAAACACTCAATTTACATGAGGATGTATCTTAACTTATCTAAAAAAAATCATAAATAAAAAAGGGCATGAAACCTTGAAGGAGAGAGGGGCAATGGTGGAGATCTTGATCCAAGGCTTTACCACCGCGTAGGGAGGGGGTCCAGAGAGAAACATTAGGAAGGTTGAGAGGAACACGGGGAATGGGAAGGATGATTAGACTGTCATGAGTTCACGGATAGGGGAAATCAAGTATTCTTGAATAAAATAATATTTTTGAAAACATGCACATTCACGATTAATATCAACAAGGTTGGGGTTCAGGACGGTATTAAAGGAAGAACTTTGAAGCGACATATTCAAATGGTTTATCAGATTTCTTGAATTCGTGGTTGGGGTCTAACACAACCCTACAAAACTGGTTTGTGAAGTAAGGATTGCCCCCACACATATTGTTAGGTCATCTTTTATCCGATGTGTGACTCTTTAACACGCCTCCTCACGGTCAGGCCCGAGATTAGACGTCTGGAGCGTGGATGTAAATGGTGGCTGACCTGATATCGTAAACCTAATAGTAGGTGACCCAACGAATCTTGGAGAAGGTTCTGATACCATTTTCTACCCCATCAGCCATCATCCTTGCGGCGACTGTATCTCTTTATCTCCTCAATTTGCAAAATCACCATCTTCTACCCTCCCTTACTCAAATGGTTAGTCACTCTTCCTCCACCGATGCTGGAAATTCGTAAATCACCTCACAATTACACACGACAGCACCCTCAAAATTTCACTCCATTTTCGCCATCACCAATGTCAAATCAATCATACTAGTCCTGCTCGGTCTTGCTCTCTCTAAAGCATGAAAAATTCATTAGTTAGACGTTAAATATGCTTCCCTCCATTGAGAACTCAAAAAAACTATCAACGTGTATCAATTGTTGAGATTCAAAGATCCAACTCGTCCTGATCATGTTTGTCTCATGCACAAATCGCTCTATGACCTTAAACAAGCCCCTATAACTTGGTACATATAAGCTGCAGATTATGTTTCATCTATTTGGTACATCCAAAGAAAATCTGACAACTTTCTCTTCATATATCATATAGACAATCACACGGACCACCTACTCTTACATGTAGTCAACGTCATTCTTATAACTTCTTAGTTTTTGAATTCGCTACGAAGGACTTGGGGCCACTGAGTTATTTTATAGTATCACAGTCACTCGGTTTGGTCGTGGCTTGTTATTATATCAGAAAAAATATGCATAAGAGGTTTTTGAGCGCGCTAGCATGTTAACTGTCGTTGGGGCAGCGGCTGCTAACTTTCGTTGGAGGCGAGCGACAGTCAACTATCTTTGGAGGTATTATTGTGTTTTTGAGATGTGAAGGAGCAATTCCCTAAATGAAAAGAGCAATTTCCTTTTCTTTTTTTTTTTTGACAAAAATTGGGTTTTGTTTCGTAAAATCTATTTTGATTGAATTCATTAGAAAAATACACTTTAATATGTGAATCAGATGGACATCCATCCATTAATAGTCTAACAATGGATGATCGAATGAATTTTATATTTAATTGATTGGATTGAATGTATTTTTGAAAATAATTTTTAATGGATTAATAAAAAAAAAATTATCCATCTATTAAAATCTAAATCCATTTTCATTCAATCCATCCATTTTACCATCCCTCATAAAACCCCGTATTAACAAAATTCGTGAAAAGTGTGATAACAGCAAACACCGTTTGGTTTGAGCTTATGAAAAATAGTTTATGTAAATAAATAAGCTTTTATTTTAATTTATAAACTCTTACTAACGAAAATTGTATCTTCATAAACGGATTTTTCATAAACTACCTTAAAAACTT
>Ga0228710_1009483_pt1 | contig 13479 bp, 8 predicted proteins | sample MedpolnodulmetaG_FD_177995 | JGI IMG/M metagenome (GOLD analysis project Ga0228710, IMG submission 177995) | Root nodule microbial communities from Medicago polymorpha collected in Santa Monica, California, United States - pink nodules | ecosystem: Host-associated > Plants > Roots > Nodule...
GGATACCATGAGTTCTTATATAATCAAGATTTTTGAAGGCACAATATAGAAGAAGGAAATGTACAAGCCACTGTACAATATCAAATGTTTCAATTGCATGATTTCTTAACAGAATTTCAATGTTGAGTGATGAAACCAATGCACAAGAAAATGTCCACCATATAGAGATTAATATTCTAATCCATTTGACTCTTTGAACAATCAAAGAAACAGCAAAAGAAATCCAAATCAATCCTTTGATAATGCAACTCAGTTTCTCAGAGCTATCAATTTTAGCTATGAGATTCCACAATCCAATACTGAAAAATGCAATGCTAATAGCACCACAGCAAATTGAGACAATAATGAAAATCCAGCTTTTTCTGTGGCTTCCATTTGTAGAACTTTTTCTGATTAAAGTGATAATCAAAGATGTGTAATAGACACATACAAAGAGTATATTGATAGTGTCTATTAAGCTCCTTTGAGAACATAAAGAATTGAAATCAAAATTCTTCAAACAAATCCATGAAATTTCACCTGCATATATATAATCCATTAAAGCTAAGAGAAACAGTTAATCAATGTTCTAAGGTTAAATAAATGCACACAAGAAAACAATGATTGCTCAACAACATTAAAGCGTCTGCTTACTTATCAGCGAATATTAGTCTACGAAATGACTAAAGTAATACATAAATCAATTGGTGCAAATTAAAAAAGCATGAATCTGTTATATAATGAAAGTTACCTATTGTGTTATGAAAGTAAGCCATTTTTGGAGCTTGAATTTGAATGGTTTTTGTTCCTCACATCAGCAGCAGGACAGACTCTGAGAAGTGATTATTTCCAAGAGTAGTGACCATTCTCCTGCTGTTTGTTACGTGTTTATAATAGTAATTTATTATGAGTTTATACCGAGAGTGTAAATAAGTTTTATACCCACTACTTAAATGATGAGATATATGGTCACAAACACAAATATTTTGGATTTGAGCACAACCACAAATGATTAAAATTATAAAAGTAAAGATAATTATTATCTTGAGACATTGGAATGTGGGCTGTATAGTTTTTTTTTTTAATTTTAAAATTAAATAAAATAATAATATTTAAAAAGTTAAATTATTTTCTCTTCTAATTTTTCTCATCTTGAGTATGTCTAAATCCAAAATGAATTTAATTAATTGAACACATCATTGAATACGTGTAAAAATAATTGTATATTGAGTATATTAATTAAACTCATCCAAAATATTTATGTTTGAGATCATACAAAACTTTTGGAGTTTAATAATTATGCACTCTCCGTGTAATTTTTTATTTATTTACAATTAAATACATGAATTTATTTTATAATTTGAGTATAACATGAATTTACAAAGTTTAAAACTAGTTTGTTTTTATTATTCATATATATATTTTTATCTATTTTAAGTTCAATTTTTTGGTAAAGTTCACTACGAGACAAGCTAGTGAATCTAACTCCAAAGACCTGGTCTAGTGGTAAAAAGACAGGTCTTGGATTTGAGAGATCTCGGGTTCGAGCTTAGCTAGTGCCTTTGGATGGAGGTAAATGTAAGTACTTTTGTAAGTGCTTTTTGAGCTCGAAGATTTTCCCTGCCTTGGACTGAGGCACCATCCCCTCACCCTAAATTCTCAGTAACCTAGTGAATGTAGTGTCTCATTAGCTAGCTCAAGGGGCTGTATATACGGTTGATGTTCATGATTTTGATGTTATCTTTGATTGTATTCAACAAACCATGGTTAATGATATGACATAAGTTTGTTTTACTAAAATAAAAAATTAAATCCAGTACATAGAAATGCTTAACACGATTAATTTAATAAATTAAAGGGTCTCGTGTTCGATTATCTCCAGTGTCAATTTTGGTGAGTTAGTTTGAAATATTTTTCTCCTTCGTCCAAATTTGATCCTCCAACTATTTTAAAAAGTGCTCTAACATACATACTTACAAATTGTCTCACAATGAGATCCTAACGTTCTCGGCGAAAGTTGAAGCCATGCCCATAAAATGGATGAGTCAACGTCCTACCAATTATATCAACCTCCATCGGCTCAGATTTTTTTTTTCTTTCAAATAATACCGCTATTTAACTTGATAACACTTCTTTGTTGATGTACATTTTTTTTTTGGCTTTCGCACCGGTTTCCGACCCACCTTTGGTGGGCGACTAATCCGGCTCGTACGTAGAGGCATGCGTATTGGCCAAGCGTTGTTCCTCCTAGGAATCGAACCCGGTATTTCTCGAATACATCCTTGGAAGGAGCTCCTTGCCACTGGAGCCCAAGCAACTTAGTTTGTTGATGTACATTTTTACTGACTTTGAAGTGTCTTCGTCACTTATACACCTCCTCATGAAGAATTTAGAGAAGATTTCTCATTCTCATCATCTTTAGGACAATAAAACCCATCATCTTTAGGACAGGAACAAGAACCAATAGAAAATGATATAGATTACAATCAGACAAAACATAGATTTGTGGCCAATGATTGATGGTATTCTTCCATTACAGCACAAGACACTTGAGAAACACGACAGAGTCATGCATGTGTCGATATATTTATATTTGTAAAATGATGATAATAATACGGTGCAATATTAATAATAGGTATATGCAGGAAGGATTGTGTGGATACAATATGCATGCATCACAATGAAGCCAAGTAAATCTGACTCAAATGTGAAAAAGACGTATAGGGAATCTAACAGCTGGTCAGACAAAACCAAAATAGTTAGACAAACAAAGATTTGCCTCTCTACTGTTCCATCGTACTTCACGAATATTGCAGCATCTTTGTTTCCTTCTCTACTATCTTTCATCATTGCATTTCTTATTTTTTTTTAGATTTTCCATTATTGTTATTAAATTACCTTTTAGTATAAGTATTAAAAGTTCACCCGTCTCATATATTTAGTGACTTAATTTGACTATTTGTAATATTCACATAATGTACTTTAATTATGTTTGCTATTAATATATAGTCTCGATAAATATTTTTAAAACAACATTTTATTTTTATAATTTTTACTAATAGATAATTAGAGATATTAAAGATTAAAATTGTATATTAATATTGACATTTTTACAACATATTAATCTTTAATTAAAGGGCCAAACCCATACTAAGAGACCAAAGGAGTAACTGTAGACCCAGATTTTAAAAAAAAGTGACACAAAAGAATATTTATTGTATTTAAATAATTTATTAAAAAGTGAAATAGAATTATCACGTTTTGTCACATAAACATCAATGAAGAACTCATGAACCAAGAGAGAATGAAACTCTTTGATTTATTGACAAACTGAAATGAATGATATTAGTAACAATAGTTTTAACCTTTTATAAACACAATGATTTGGTATTCAGGGTTTAACATAAAACTAACTCATAGTAACTAAGTAACTAACATCTTAATCTATTCTTAATGAATCTAATCGGTGGAATACTCAAGTTGTTTTGGAAATAAAAGTCAAGTATTCCAGACATGGATGTTAGAGATAGAAAGAGTTGTTTTGGAAGACCCTGACTATAAAATGGTCTAGTACACCTTGCATGTTGTACAACCAAACAAGAAATGAAAGAAATAGTAGTACATGAGTACACTTTCGCTTCCTTTTATTTCTGTGAGATAAAAACTCAAGTTGCTAGATGTAAGCCGGTGATAACTAGGAATTTTTTTATTTTCTTTTTTAGGTAAAATTTGTAGTTAATAGTTATGTTAGTTTTTTGGGTCAACCCCTGGACCCAGAAAGAGAGAGTATTTGTGTGTATGAGAGAGAGTGTTTGTGTGTGCACGTGCGTGCATGCATGTCTGTGTTCTATTAAATCATTACCAAAATTTTGTATAGTAACAACTTTTTTGTCAACTTTGTACGACCAGACATTTTTCATTTTTATTTGATTTATGACATAAATCTAGGATTATTTAGCTTATAATTTTGCTATATCACTTGTTTTTACCGAAAAATGTCACTATTTTATTGGTAATATATCTTATAATTCATAACGAGATTAAATTCCACGACCTGGAGTTTTTTCTTCCGATTCATGATTTGAATCTCGATCCGATAACCTTATTTACAATAGTGCACAATATTTAACTATTTTTTTAGTTCTCTTATCTAGTGGATAAATATTTTGAAAGTTTAGCGGATAAAATATTTATTAAATATTTATTCAATTATTATTATTATTATTATTTATTATTATTATCCATAAATAAGAAAAACTTGTTGCAAGAATGACAAATAAGTTTAAGTCCATTAGTGGTAAAGTCGGTACAAACGTCGAGCTTAAGAGAGAAAAGAGTCATACTTCTTGAATCTGCAAGAATCCTGAGATCATCATCACTAACCACTATTCTGTGTAAATGCAATGAGTTCAAAAAAGCAAAATGATCCTCCATCTCTTGAACCCATGGAGTGACAAAGCCTCCCCAATCCTTCGGTACAAAGTCATACATTGACGCTCTTGGTTTCCCTTTGAGCTTCAAAGATTGAAGATTAGGAAACCCTTGATCGGGTCTTCTCAGCGTGGTGGAGTAGGACATGGCAATGGTAACATGATCCTCAATCTCTTGAACCCATGGAGTAACAAAGCCTCCCCAATCCTTCGGCACAAAGTCAAACATTGACGCTCTTGGTTTCCCTTTGAGGTTCAAAGATTGGAGATTAGGAAACTGTTGATCGGGTCTTCTCAGCTTGGTGGAGTAGGACATGGCAATGGTAACATGCTTCCGTGTTGTTGAGTCTTTCTCGTACCATTCCTTTACATACCATAGAAGCTGAACCTTTGTCTTCTTGGTGGATATACTGCATGATGCAGTCGAGAAGTTCACCAGAAAGCTGCACATTAATTGCTCAAACACTAGTATTCTCCATAACCGCATGATACTTTTGTGTTGGTGTGTTTTGCTTATATGATAAGAAGATTAGTGGTAAAGGTGGCTTAGATAGTGAAATTTAGAGAGAGGTAAGTTAGATATGACTACGAGGTTGAGGGGCATTCAATATTAAGAAAAATAATGGTCTTTCCCTTTCTCGTTGCTTATAAGATAAGGTAGATTTGTTAGTGCGTCTTGCACTTTGAGGTACATTTGTGTATGTGTCGATTTTCTAAACATACACTAAAACAAGCAGTAAATTTATTTTTATTTTTTTCATTTTTTTAACAACCAAAAAAATAAATTTAATGCTTGTTTTAGTTTTTTTTTTGACAAATTGTTTTAGTTATTTCTCACAAAGAATGATGTATGTGCAAAATATAATATGATATTCCTATTTATTGTATAGGCATATCATATAATATAAATAGGAGTAGTATCTTCTACATTTATTTGAATATATATTGCCTTGCGCTAGCTTATATATTAAAAATGACTCGTGTAATTCAAACAAATGATTTCACCATATGCAAATTCAGTTTATTTCTCTTTTTGCTTCATATCAAGGAATATGCACACATCATGGTTATCAGTATCTTACGTACATGCGAGTCGTATCTCGATTCAATACTAAAATCAACCCGCTCAATATAAATCTATATTGTGTATGTGAGTGTGTATGAGCGCACGCGCGCACGTGCGTGTATGCGTGTGTTATATTAAATCATTACCTAAATTTTGTGTAGTCAACAACTTTTTTTCCCATGATTGTAACTTAATGATCTTCATACTATTTAGAACCTCCGAAGTTGATCGAAGACGTTCGTCCTGTGCAACCATAAACTGTGACTGACAATTTTGTAGGATCCTTGCAAATGGTACATTGAGAAGTCCACATATAAGAAGAGGGACTAAACCTGGAAGAGCACCAATACCTACAACACCAAAAAGAATAAAAATAGACAAAACAATTTGCAATACCTACAGTTTGTACTTTATAATATGGACAGTAACAAACAACACAAAATCTTCATATTTATGTTAAACAGTTGAATTTGAAGTTACCCTTTACGATGATGATGTTGAAGTTTTGCTTTTGAGTTAAAAATAGGTGCAGAGGATGAAGCTATAAACATCCTTCACAATCTTCAATCATCAGAAAAATGTTTGAACATTCCTTAACTTCAAAAATAGAAAATTTTTAGACTCTTCAATGAGATTTTTCTAAACGGGTAACTACAATTCAAGAACATGCACAGTTTTATGTTGAAATCTATGTCAAAAGTTGTTGATCCATCGAAACTACAGAATATAGAAACAGTTTTTCGTCAAATTAGTTCAACTTCTAAAGGATCAAATTTAAACAAAAAAAATCAAAAGCAACACTACAAAAGTTAATTCAACTTGTGGAGTTTGGGATAAAAAGAGCAGTGGAATCAGGTTGTGTTTCTGTTTTAACCAAACTTCTTCTTCATTGGAAAGGAAGAAAGCCACGCGAGATGATTTTGTTGGTTTTGGAGATGTTATGTCGATGTGCTGATGGAAGATTTAAACTTTTATGACATGGTTGTGGTTTAGCTATAGTTTTAAAGAAGATTATGAGGGTTTCAATGTAATGGTTTGAAATACTCCGAATGTGAGATCCAAGTACCAATAGAGTTGTTAATTTCAATAGTTGACCTAGAGTCACAAGTCTCATACTCCATAAGTTTCTGGTTTAACGGATTTATTTGCTCGGGATCAGAACAGAAATACATGTTTATAATCACATCTTCGTACAAAGCTTTGCACAAATAAATTTCTGGATCAGTTAGTCCCCATGGTTCAATTTCACACATGTCAAACATATTTGAAAAATCATAGCAAGTAATTAAGGAACTTCGGCAAAATGGTTTCTGAATTCACAGTAATTGATATCACCATCATAGTCCATGATAGAAATGAATGTCTTATTACCAGCAAAAGTATATGAAATGTGCATGTGATACTTAGTTTGAATGCCATATTTGGAATTCCAAACTTAGAAAACCTATTACCAATGACAAGCTCTCCAGGTGCACATGCAGTCGGTCTGCAACTCTATTTTCCCAATGTACACAAGTACTAAAAAAATGGAATGTAGTGTTGGGGCAGTGATTCACTCACAACAAAGGATAATGGCACAATAAAGGAGAAGAATGGTCATAATCGAAAAATGCAACAATACTAGTAGATTCTGCAGCAAAAATCAGTTTGCTATGCCAATCTAAATCTAGACATTTTCTGATGAGTTGAGGTATGCTACTAGAAATTTCAGTGAATATTAATCATGCATACTCATGAAATAACCAAAGCCAATGAAATAACCATTTGACCTGGGTCTCCATTTAGCTTGTTCCAGAACCATGTTGAATTGTTTTTCAAAAAGTACAATTTCTTCAGAGAGTCTTTCATCAAATTCATACTCTTCCTGAGAATTCTTAGTGTCATCGTTTGAGACAAAAGCTATTATTTTCTCTTTCTTTTCTTCCCTGTTATTGATCATAATTTCAAAATTCTGAAGAGATCCAATTAGTTCATTAATCTTCATATTAGGGATATCCTGAGCTTCTTCTATAGCAATGACTTTCATGTCAAATCTTTTGGGTAAAGATCCGAGAATCTTTCTCACAAGTTTTTCATCAGGAATTTTCACTCCAAGAGACTCAAAAAAGTTTGCAATATCAAGAATATTCAAGTGATAGTCCTGAATGCTCCCATCTTCCATCATTTTCAGATTCTCAAGTTTAGTAGTAAGAAGTTGGATTTTAGCACTTTTTACCTTGATAGTACTTTCATGTGCAGTTTTGAGAATCTCCCAAGCATCCTTAGCCACAGTACATTGTTTAATCAGTCTGAACATGTTCTTGTCTACACTATTAAACAATGCATTCAATACTTTGGAATTTCCAAGAGGCAGTTCATCTTCAGCAGCAGTCCATTCTTCTCCTGGTTTCAAGACATCTGTTCTGTTACCATCTGCATCAAGTGCCACAGGATGTTCCCAACCTTTCAGAACTGCCTTCCAGGTTTTGCTGTCAATAGATTTGAGAAAGGCACTCATGCGAGACTTCCGGTAGTCATAGTTAGAGCCATCCAATAGAGGGGGTCTGTTTACAAATCCACCTTCCTTGTCCATAGTGCTAGAATGAAACTTCCCTGGAGCTCACCCTAAAACAGGCAGGGTGCCTGCTCTGATGCCAATTGAAATTCTAACACACTTGTTTTAATATGTTTTGTACGATGTTTTAACGTTTGCAATGTCCCATTCAATGTTCCAACATCATAAAGTAAATAGAAATAAAAACAAGAAAGTAAATGAAAAACATGAACAAGAATATTTATTAATGTATATAGGAAATATTTTAGAACTCATGATAGTTGTGACAATCTAATGAGTGCATATTATAACTTGGAAAAGATTCAAAGTTACCTTTTGTGTTATCACTCTCAAAGTAAGTCATTTTTGGAGCTTGAAATTGAGTGGCTTGTGCTTCTTCGCTAGCAGAATTGAATGAGTTGTGAACATGGAAGGATCTAAGGCTTATTAATAGGGGACAGTTGCACTGATATTTTAAATTTTTGTGCCCCCTTAAATTAAATTAAGAGAAATGATATTTGAACATCCATTTTGTGACAACTTTCTTTTTTATATTCACATTATTTTTTACTTTATCTCTCTATTGTTTTGGTTTTTGTGCAAATATCTACTTTTTCTTTGTAAATTGTGTTTGTACCAAAAGTTGTCAAACAAATGGTTGTTCAAATAACACTTCTCTAAATTAATGTCTTTACTCCATTGAATTAAATACTCCATCCGTCTCAAATTGTATGACATTTTGGGCATTTCACACATATTAAGAAATACAATTAATATTGTGTGGAAAAGAGATATTATGAGTTGTTTTACAAAATTGTCCTTAATAAATAACATAGAAAAGATAAATGAATGAATTGAAAAAAAAAAGAGTAATAAATAGTTAAGGTTATAATAGGAAAGTAACATTAATATTGCATTGGTATTGTAAAGCGACATATAATTTGGGACAAATTTTTTCCCCTAATGCAACATACAATTTGGGATGGAGGGAGTACAATACAAGATCACCACAGAAGATTCTACCTATTTTTTTTAGGGTTAATACGTTTTTACCCCCTGTAATTTGGGTGAGTTACAGTTTACCCCCTATAAAAAAAAAGTTTAGGTTCCAACCCTATAATATGAAGATTCTCCACAAAACACCCCTGTAATATAAAGATTCTCCACAAAACACCCCTGACCCCATCCAGACGCTGACGTGGCATGCCACTATTTAATTATTTTAATTTTTATTTTTTTGAGAACTTGACATGTGTGTAATGGACACTGACGTGACATGTCACTGTGTAATTGTTTTAATTTTTATTTTTTTAAAATCTGACATGTGTGTAATGGTTCAATTTTTTTTTTAAAAAGATAAAAAAAAAATCTGACAATTAATTTTCAAAAATTAAACAATAAGAAAAAAAATCAATTTTTTTTAAAACGAAAAAAATAGGATTTTTTTTCAAAAAATAAAAAAAATTAATATTTTTTTACCAAAACATTCAAAAATTAGCTTATATTATTTTTTTCGAATATTTTTAAAATTTAATTTAATTTTGATTTTTTTTTTAATTTTTTTCAAAAGTTTCAAAATATAGAAAGTTTAGGAAATTTTTTATATAATTTTTTGGGAAATATTGTTTATATAATCTATACTATATATATAAAGAAAACAATCCCTTTCAACTCTTTTGGATTGACTGTTTCTTTTTAAAAATGTCCTCAATTTCCAATACAAATAACACATGTAACAAATAGATAAGAATAAATTTAAATATTAAAAAAATTTCTAGATTTTTTGTTATCCTCAATTTTTAAATATTAAAAAATATTCTCAAATTTGTAACACATCGTAAAAAAAATTTGGAATAAAATTTTCAAAAAAAAATCTGTCTTTTCCTAAATTTTTAAATAAATTGTATCCAGATTTTTAAAAATAAAAATATTTTCCAGATTTTTTTTATTGAGAAAAGTTAAAAAACTTCTTTTTCGAAAAATTTATTGAGAAAATTAATTTTCAAAAATAATTTGAATTTTTTTTTATTCGAAATAAAAATTTTGAAATATATATTTCAAAATTTTTGAAAATAATTTAAAAAAATTTTGAAATAGATATTTTTTGTAAATTATAAATTTTGGAATTTTGAAAAAATATATATTTCAAAATTTTGGAAAATATTTTTCGTAATAAAAAAAACCTGAATTTTTTCTAATTTTTACTATTTTTTAAAAAAAAGGCACAAATGTCATGTGTACCTTTTAAAAAAATGAAAAACAAAATTAATTATACAGTCAGCACGCCACATAATCAAATATGCACAATCAGCGTGCCACTCAGCTCGCCATGTCAGCAATTCTGCACAGTCACATGGGTCAGGGGCTAAAATCAAAGAATCTTATTTTACATGGTTGGAATTTAATTTTTTTTTTTACGGGGGTAAACCAGAACTCGTCCAAACTACGGGGGTAAAAACGTATTAACCTTTTTTATGAAAAAAAGTTCCTATTTTTATCAAATAAATAATCACGTGGGATAATATTTTGAATTGTTGGTCAATTCTTGTACTTTTCTTCATGTCAATATATATATTTTCAACCACTCTTCTTTTTATAGTACTAGTTTTTGTAGCAGTTGTCTTGCTATTAATATTATATCGTTTTCTGGGGACTACGTAGTACATATGATGCAGTTTTTTCGTAACAAGTTACCTTGCTGCTGCCTTTTGAACCGTGACATTTTTATGATTATGTTTAGGAAAATATATCAGCTATCTCTATCCTTAAATATAATTTTAGAAAAAAATTATCTCTCATTATAAATATAAGCATTGGTTTGACAAAAATTTCACCTCTACGCTCATTTTCAAATTGTTAAGTATATTCATTACTTTTTTTTCTCCATATAAACCTTTAATTGATACAACTAAGTATATTTTTTTAGTTAAAAAGATTCAGAGGGTTTCAAGTTTCAACTATGGCTAATGATAGGTGTCAAACTTTATCTGTGTTAATTCTGATGTTTCACATAATCACTAGTCTGATCTATTTCGAATTGTCCACATGAAAAGAACCTACACACATGGTTCTACCGTGTTATATAATGGATAATCTCTAATTTTTAATTGTTCAATCTAATGCATACAAATTGGTTTTCATAACATTGTTCTTAACAAATTGATTATTATTTGAAGCTCAAAATTAAAAAGAATCTTAACACTAATGAGAGTGATGGGCAATTATCTTATGCAGCAAGTTAATACTGATTGAATTTGCTCAGAAGCATCTTCACAGTACCTGCTTCAGATTTAATACATTTATTATAGATAGATTAGGGAGAACAACTAAATTTAAGTATGTACATATATAAAAAATTCAAGAAATCAATTTTTCCCTTTATTCTTCTGGAATCATAACTACTGGGGTGTGAACTATATTCCTTCAATTTATTGATAATTCTGGAAGGAATTCTTCTTGCAACTGGACCAATATTCAGCTACCAACTTAGAGAATGATGAGTTGGTATCCATCAGCTTTGAAGGCTCATCATATTCCACCAGTTTCCCTTTAATTATGACCAGCCAAAAATTATGACGCAAAAATAGAAATCAAAAAGTAGAGAATAATAAGGAATTAACATACCATAGGATAAAACCATGACCATGTCACTGTCTATGACAGTTGGAACTCTGTGAGCAACAGTTATAACTGTGCATTCTGCAAATTCTTGTCTAATTACTCTTTGAAGAATTGCATCTGTAGCCGAGTCAATAGAAGCAGTAGCTTCATCCAAAACTAGAATTCTATTTCTTTTCAGCAGGACTCTTCCAAGACAAAACAATTGCCTTTGTCCCAAGCTCCAATTTCCACCTTCATCACTCACTGCAAAACTTATCAGAATTAGACTTTCATAACATATTTATTCGTTGCAAAATCATATATTGAACCATAGAAATGAGAAGCTGTAGCTTCAATGATTATATAGTTTCCTTAATGTTGAAAGACTTGCCAGAAGAGTCTAAGAGACTTGGTAGCTCGCTGATTGTTTCCTTAAGCTGGCATTTTTCTACAGCCTAAATATACAAATCAAATTTTATTTTATTGAATGGCTCATGTAAAATTCAACTGCAATTCAAGTTAGTTCATTCACCTTCCATATTTCATCATCTGAGTACAGGCCTAGAGGGTCCAGGTTTGTCCTAATGCTGCCCTTGAAAAGAGTTGGTTCTTGAGGAATGATGCTTAGCTTTGTTCTCAAATCCTTCAATCCGATTGAGCATATGTTAACCCCATCTATAAGAATATCACCTCTTGAAGGCTCAACTAAGCGAAACAAAGCACTTATAAGTGTGCTTTTTCCGCTTCCAGTCCTTCCAACAACTCCTACCCTACTTCCTTCTTTAAAAGTACAAGTGATTCCCTTAAGTACTAATGGAGCATTAGGACGATATCTAATCTGAAACCAATGTAAAAAACAGCCATCAGAGGAGAATTTTTCTGTTCAATTCAGAAATATAAAGGAGAAAACTGAAAGTAGAGGTGAAAAAAAGACATGGTGTAGTATTATAGGAAATTTCAAGTTGATATCAGAGGTTATACTAGATTCGCCATTGGGATGGATTCCCAAATACTAGGACATGGATGCAACATTACCTCTAAGCCTTGAAGATCAATCTTTCCCTTGGAAGGCCATGAAGATGGCGGCCGGTTATTATCCACAATGGCAGGCGGTTCAGCTGGTATGTGAATGAATTGGTTGATTCTTTCAACAGAGATAATATAGTTTGATAAGTTGGAAAACCATCTGCTCCAATATATTTGGGCTCCGGTCAAGGTAAGAGCATAAGAAAGAGACAGTCCCACAAGGCCTGCACAAAAATGGGGAGTTGCCAAGAGTTATTAGCTTGAACAAAATCTTGTCATGGTAAATGGTAATAGACTTATTATATCATAGGTTTAAATATGTTATTGTTTATGCGAATATGAAATTTTTGCTTTTAGTCTCTGAATTTTTTTTTGATGTCCCTGCAAATATTTCATTTTTTGTTTTGTATTTGGTCCTTGTTTTATTTTAGACCCTGAAATATTTGCTTATGTTAGAATTGATCCATGTAAATATGCAGGACATTTGATTTTTTCCCTTCAATATGATCTACATAGGAACTAAAATGAATATTACACTTATTAGTTACAAGGGCCAATTTCAGTAGGAACAAATTTTGCAGGGAATAAAACAAAACAAGGACTTAAAGGAAAATGTGATATCTTTGTAAGCACTAAAAATGAAAAAAAAAATAACAGGAACAAAAAACAAAATTTGATATATTTGCAGGAACCAAAAATATATTTAAACCTATGTTAAATTATTACCAGGGGATACATATCCCTGAGGAAGTAGAATAAGCAAAAGAGCTGCAGTGATGACAGTCAAGTTTTGAAGTGCTTCAATCCTTAAAACCACCCATTCCATGGCCCCATTTGAATGAAAG
>Ga0228710_1009484_pt1 | contig 13479 bp, 6 predicted proteins | sample MedpolnodulmetaG_FD_177995 | JGI IMG/M metagenome (GOLD analysis project Ga0228710, IMG submission 177995) | Root nodule microbial communities from Medicago polymorpha collected in Santa Monica, California, United States - pink nodules | ecosystem: Host-associated > Plants > Roots > Nodule...
CAAAAATAATCATAAAATAAATGCAAATATAAATAAAAAGAATGGAACAAAAATAATACATAAAACATCTCATTTTATTAATATCATTGATACAATTACAATAATTGATACATTTTATTCGAATTTACTAAATCTACTTCTTTGGGGTAAAAAGAGACCAACCTTGGCATAAAAAGAGACCGATCTTCGTGAGGTAAAAAGAGACCATCCCTTGAGGTAAGTCTAAATCTGGTTCTTTTTATACCTCAAGAAGATTCTTTTTACCCACGGTAAAAAGTTTTTGGGGTAAAAAGAAGCAGATTTAGTTTTACCCGAACGATTGACCTCTTTTTACCCAAGTCAATCGGCCTATTTTTACCCCTCGATTGACCTATTTTTACCCCTCGATTGACCTCTTTTTACACCAAAATAAAGACTAAAAAAAGAAGGAGATTTATAGGGGGAGAGTGATGAGGAAAGAATGTGAGATGGTGTGAGGAAATGAGAAAGTTTGGAGGGGTACTTATAGATGGGAATAGTAACATAGGTTATAAATACAATAAATGTAGTCAAAAAACGTGTAGAACTTGTAAAAAAGCTTATCACCGTCCAAAAAAACGTGTGTTTTTGAGCTCAGACCACCGACCAACCTGCGTGAGTTAACTCACGATGCGTGACTTAAGTCACGCTGAGCACTATTAGGTGCGTGAGTTAAGTCACGCATCGTGACTTAACTCACGCAAGAGTATATGTAAAAATACAGTTGGGCACGAGTGATTTTTCTGGGTAAAGAGCATAATTCTTTTTGAACAACAATTCATTTTATCTAAATGGTAGATGATAAGTGTACTTTCTTAGTTTCTCATATACATACTTCCACATATTCATAGTTACTCTTCTCCAATTTTTATATATCTGCAATGGTGTGTGTTTCTTTATTTCAAATCAACAATTTACACATAACCAATATGAAGAAACAAAAGTGGACATGCAAATGTTGATAAGATAGTTATTATGTTAATATTTGTCTCTTAATTCAAACTTTTTTAACTCTTGATTCAAACTAGTTAGCTATCCAACACGTGTGTCCCTAACATTTCTCTAAGTGATAATTACTTTTTTTCCATTTTTTACATTTCTTCAACAGTGTGCGTATATCTACCTTAAACCAACAATTTACAAAGAACAAATATGAAGACAAAAGAAAGATAGACGTCTTTTAGTATAGAGTAGTTATTATGCCAATATTTTATCTCTTTTTTTAGGGGTTAAATCATTGTCATTTTAATCATTCAACTTCTTTAACTTTTAATTCAACAATTGATCTACTCAATCCTCGAATTTAAAATTATAGTAATTATGAACGATTTTTTGTATTCATTCTTAGTAAATTTTAAGTTTACAACATATAAATTCATCGTGAATAATGTTAATATATTAATTGTAATCTTAGTTTTATTTTTTTCATAACTTGAATCTTGAATTTTTAACTCTTCAACTCTTATAATCCCTTATCTCAAAGCAATTTAGGTACTGAACCATTGCAGTTTAAGTTGAATAATGTTTTTGTTTTTCCATTTTTTTTGTTTTTAGCTGCAGTTTACGATCAAGAATGTAGGGGATATGAAATAAGTAAGAAGAAGCAATAATTATTTTAGTAAAAAAAAAGTAGTGATAATTATTTTAGAAATATTATAAAATTGGAGGTGTATGTACGTATATATGTTAAGTGGGTGTAAGATATACCCATCATGGGCTGATCTAATACTTGTATACAAGCCCAACATCACAATAAAAAGAAGATGATTGTTACTTTTTCCACCCTATAAGTTTCTCACACATCCTATTCGGATTTCAAAATCCGAAATATTTTAACGTGTTTTGAATGTTTTCATGGGGTGTTTATACCGTTCAGATTATATAATCCGAACTGCATAGAGCGTGTGAGAAATCAATAGAATGAGAAAAGAAGGAGTAAAAAAGATTTTGCTCAATAGGTCCATCGAGGTTGTTCATCTATCAAGTTGTAACTACCCATGGGCAATATCACTTCTCAACTTTATGGTACTTGGTTCGATACTTGTCATTAGGAAGAAGAAAATAAGACCAATGGATAATTTTTTTGCTTAATACAGTAATGGACTAGGTGCTAGAACCTGGTTGTTATTTTTAAGAAATTTTGAACAATTCTAGAAATGTATAGAGCAATTTGTTGGGAATGAGCAAAAATTGTTGGGAGAAGAGCCGTACCCAAAATAAAAACCGAAAGAAAAAAAAGGACTTTCAAATCACAATTGTGGTTGTTAAGCAATCAATCCACCCACATTCGAAGGCCTTTGAATCGATTTTCTTCCAAAAAATTATGCTAGAATTGATAGCCAAACATATGAACTTACACCAAAGTTGCTTTTAACACTAACAATCTCACGTTTGATAGACTTTAATGCGAAACCAAAGAAGCAATAAATTAATCTACTTCCCAAATTTTGTGTACGCACTCACCCTTTCACCTCATTATAGTTTTCTTCTTTGTGTTTTGCATCTTGCCATAGCCCCTCTAATACTCTCCACAAATCTCACATTATACTGTCTCAAATCTTGTACATTTAATATGGAAGAAATGCAATTGCTACAACTCGAACCTGTAAAATAAATCAATAAGAAAAGACAACGATGAAAGAAGAAATTCAGAGCAAAAATTAAAATCCAAGAAAAAACAATAAAAAAAAAATGAAGATAATAAGATCAAAAGGATCATAAATTTATAGTTTAATTGATGTTGCTACAAAGTACATGAACATATGTTTTCATCATCAAATAAATTTTCCAATAACACCAAAATGATCCCGTTCCCCCGTTTTTTTTTCCTTTGAAGATGATCCCATTCCCCATACATCCAAATAAATCATCAATATTGTTTGAAATTGTTAACACATTCTTGTGACAAGATTTTCGAATCCTTCCCAAGATTGTTAACCTTAAAATTACAAACAACATGAGATGTCATAACCCATGTTTTGAGTCCCGAAGCCGTCATCCTCACATCAAGATTCATATCCAATTCGAAATCCACGGGCTTCTTCGCCATTTTTTTGGGCAATGCCTTGTTCGTTCTTGTTACAACAACCTTAAATTGTGTCGAAGCATTTGTACCTTGTTCCATCAACTTTGTAAATTTCCCCTTAGCAATCTCAGTATTGTCAAAAAGCATAGAAGCCTCGGAATTTACGTAAGCGATTCCCAACCTTTTATTGGGATTCTTAGCCTTCAAATAAATTTCATAATGTGGTGGCCTAGTAACGTTTTTTACCTCAAAGCGGGAAATTGTAAATGTGGGTCCCTCTGGGTTGAAAACAAAGAACAATGTGGCTAATGTTATTCCAACAACGGCAACAATTGTAACAAGGATTATAGCAATGGTGAGCAAGAATCGAGGGCAACAACAACCACGTTGTTTTTTCTTCTTCTTATCATTGGTTGTATTGCGGTAACTTTCAACGATGAATGCATTTTCACTTGGTGGAACGCGGTAGACTTGATCTTTTGGAAATTGAACGATGTACATATTGTCATGGTGGGCGCGGCCTGGTGGTGGTGGCAATGGTGAATGTGGTGAGACAACGTGGTTGTTGTCGTTGGTGGTGGTGGTGGTGGTGGTGACGACGTTGTTTTGTGGGGCCTGTTGCTGCCCTTCCATGAACAATAGTAGAATTGGCTACGTGCACGTGTTGTTTGAACGACGCAGCTTCAACTTCAACTTCAACGAAGGCATGGATGGAAATAGGGGTTAGTTGGGGAACAATGAGATGTTGAATGCAATATTGGGGTGGTGACAGCATCGAAATTAACACACAACGAAGCATATGGGTGGTTATTATTTTGGTGTTTTGACTTGAGGGATATATCATAATAGCTAATTTGAGATTGTTAACAAACATTGAAATAATTTATTTTGTCAATGAGGTCCTCCATTATTAGTATGTAAAAATAATTGTCCATTTTTCAATTTAATTGGCATGCTTGTAATAACTAACAACTATCACCAAAAAATCCCTAAAAAAGAAAAAAACTAATGAGACTAATTAGCTGGGCCGTTTCTACAAAAATGGAGGCTCGGCTCTCAAATAAAAATAGACCTCTAGTCAAAATAAAAACACAATTTTTTTAAAAGAGCAAAAAAAATTATAATGTTTTTTATTTTATTTTTTGAGAGAATAATTACAATGTTTGTTTTTTTAAGAAATAATTATAATGTTTGTTGTTAGAGCTTATTGGAAGAATAGGAGATAGTATTCAGGATATATAAACCTCAAATCCATAAAAATTAGGCAAAAAAGAGGTGGAAAAAATATTAAATGATAAAAAAACAAAAATCAGCCCTTACAGAATTGAACTGAAGTACACAAGTTCAACATCTCCACATTTTACCACTAGGGTCATGGCTTCCGTATTCTAAACTTTTTAATGCTATTGGTATATATTAAAATCTTTGGTGCATTATATATATATATATATATATATATATATATATATATAATATTTTGGGCCCAAAAAATATAGAGTTGTTTGCACCTCCCCAAGAACAGCTCTGCTAATTAATATACACCGACAATAAAAAAAGTTTTATACTATCTGTGTATATACAACTTAAATTAATCCAAAACTACCTTAGCCAACAGTGGAGAATTGCTATCTTACTGATCATGCAAATTGCAATACACAATTATATAAATAGATAAAATAAATAAGAAAAATGCTAACACGTGCCCATTAAAGGTAGAAGGAAGTATTAACGTAATTGTTAATGTTTGGTACATAAACAAAGGAGACAAAACATGCTCGTGGAGGAAAGTAATCGAAGGTGGTAATCAATGGGAAGTTTATGGTTAAGTCTATTTAATTCCTCAGAATAAAAATAAAAAAGTCTAGAAGTCCTAACTCAACTATCAAATGCCGAAATTGCAAGGTTAGACGTCGTGACCCGGGTTCGAACCCAGGACCTCACACTTGTATGTGAGTTTAATTTCAGTGGTTTACCACTTCATCTAAGACAAAAAAATAAAATAAAAAAGGAAATGTTAACATATGCCCTTAGGACACATGTTAAGGTGTCAAAGATGAAAATTATACCTTGGAAATTGCGCAAGTTTAATACACAAAAGATTGAAATTTAATTTTACACAATAAATATTTAATTTTTATGGAAACCTTAATTTGTGCCCTAAGTGTACATGTTAGCATAACCCATAAAAAATGGTCTAGTCTATTTAAGGTCCGACATAGTATTTTTAGTAAAAGATTGAAAGTCAGGTTTTTTAAAAAGCATATTTACTTAAATAGGTTTTTCTAAAATTTAGTATTAATTTTTAAGTAAATAGGGTAGACTTTAGCATATTAATAAGCCTAACAAGTTGGTCTATTTATATATATAATTGAAAATTAAATTAATACTAATATTAATATTTTCAATAAAGATGAAATTTTACGTTGACATCATAATACATTAAATTTTATTATATTAAAAGAAATACTTTTAGTATTATTAAATTTTATAAGATTTGCATTGCTTAGAAATCTTATAATCCATTTTCTCATCTCAGCTTCTATAAATATGACCATAGTCATTTGCACTATTAATCGTTGCAACGATTTTATGTTTACAACATCCTTGTCGAAAATCATCTCCATAACTTTTTGAGACAAGGATTATCTCAAAGAAAATGTAGGTTTAGGCCTTATTTTAAAGTACACTTTTGCATAGGTTTCATGGACCTTTAAAAAGGTCGATCCTTAAAAATTGGCCTATTTCATACCAAAGACGGAGCTCAAATCTAATCTTTTTAATAGTAGGTCAGACTTAAACTTAATAAAGTAGTTATACCTCTCGTCTACTCTATTTCATCATTATGATAGTCCACAATCTCAGCACGAATATCCGACACACTCTCCACCCACCTATTTTATAAGCTGGTTGCGAAAGTTCTGGCAGGTAGGCTTGTGCCAGTGATGGATAAGTTGATTTCTTCCAATCAATCTGCCTTTATTAAAGGTCGTCAACTCGTAGACGGAGTGGTTGCGGTCAATGAGATTATTGATTTGGCTAAGAAGTCCAGGAAGGAAGGAGTGCCTTATCTTCAAGGATTTCATGCATAACACATAAACATAACCATCCCTCTTAGAATATTAACATCACATGAATATTGTTCCCCATTTCATACACATCATGCTATCGCAATTCTAATGTAGCATAGCAAGCATATTCAATCTCTAGCCAAGTCATTGACACAAGCTCATCCTTTATCAACATCAATCAATGAAATGATTACTCACCTTATTTTCATTTAGCCTAATCAACTCAACAAATACGATTCATCATTTCAAAGCATAAGCAAGAAAGTTATCATCACCAAAAGATCATAAAATCGCATTCATATAAATTACACTTCAATATTTTCACCAAAATAAACATCATCAATTCAAATCATCAAATGTACAAGTATCACCATTAACAACAAACATCAACAAGTACACATCTTCGCATATTCACCAAATATCACCAAGTGTACAATTCACCAAACTCATCAATGCACATAAATCACCAAAGTTCACCAACACATAATCAATTATGACGCATTTAGTAATTTCATCAAATGTATGTAATGCGCCTGTACACGACTCCTACATGGACGCGGTACCATCGCCTCGAGAGAAACTTGAATTAAATTCATCTCCCCTCTTATTTTAAAATCGATGCTTTACTCCCTCGATAATTGTTTTTTTCTTCTAATAATCTAGCAAAAAAATTAATCTAACACACTTCGAAGAAAAACAGTACCGCGGTTCCATTTTAATATAATTAAAATTCAAATACACGTTTTTCGCTTCTTTTATTCACAATTTCATTAACGGGATATGATCAAATGACACCATGGTATCAAATTTAATTTGACACCAAATCGTAACCATTAATCCAACTTTAATCTGACGTCTCTCATAAATCCATTAAATGCTAACATGCTTGATCAAATGATCCAAATTTTAATTTTAGAAACAATTTATTCTTTCTTCTCTTGATTAATTATTTACCAAAAATTCTCTGATGGTATTATTGTGATTTCTTTACCATTTTTTTTGGGGAATGATTTCTTTACACTATTCACTATCATCCTTGTTTTTTTTACCATTTTTTTTGGGGAATGATTTCTTTACACTATTCACTATCATCCTTGTTTTTTTTTTGGGGCTTATTATCCTCGTTTCTTTATTCCTATCAACCTTTTTTATTTTTATTTTTCTTAGAAGAACCCAAAGAAAATTGATTTATTAAGAGCACTGGGGATAATGAATGAACATTGCACCAAAAAATTAAAAAGAACATATGCTACTAAACGAAAACAAAACACAAATGCTAGAACATCTGATACAAGAATATTAGCAGCATGAACTCAAGAATAATATTATCCAACAAATGAAAGAGTGGCCAATACAAATAGGATACAAAGATGATGGAACAAAGATTAGTAAATTGAATCTCTAGAAAAAATAGTAGGGAGAAATCAAATAGCAGTCATCAGCCTATTGGTGCAAAATATAACAAAACGGTAAGTAATTAATCAAGAGAAGAAAGAATAAATTGTTTCTAAAATTAAAATTTGGATCATTTGATCAAGCATGTGAGCATTTAATGAATTCATGAGAGACGTTAGATTAAAGTTGGATTAATGGTTATGATTTGGTGTCATTTGATCATATCCCTAGTTTTAAACCCTATTATAAAATATGAAACGGCCCAAAATAAAATTAATATTGTGAAAAATTACTAAAGTCGATTAAGTATGATTATTTAAAATTGAGTTTTATACTCCAAATTATAAAATTAATAACAAAATATTTAAAATTAATTTTCATTAACATTTAAATTATAAAGAAACAATTTTTTTTTAAATGGTGATTCAGAATTAGTATATATTACAAAAATATTTATTTATGTTAAAATAGATTAAAGTGTAGTGCATATTTAATTATTAAGGGAAGAGGTTGTAATTCAAGCATCTCATATGGAAGGGAAGTATAAATTTTACTTTTCAAGGGAAGAGAGTGTATATTTTAACATAAGGGGAGTATAAGAGTAAATTACATTTCTCTTAGGGGAGAGGAGTGTAATTTACTCTAAAATATCTTTAACACAAGAAAAATAATTGGGAAAAAATAAAAAGGGTTAAATAAGTTTTTGGTCCCTATAAATGTACCGACTTTTCGTTTTAGTCCCTCTAAAATTTTCCTTCAACTTTTAGTCCCTATAAAATTTTCAATCACTATTTTTTATCCCTATTTTTAAGTCAATCTTTGTATTTTTTTTTTAATGAAATTATGCATAATCACTCCAAAAAAAATTAGAATTTTTCATCCAAATATAAATTAAATATGAATTTTTTACCACAAAAAATATAAAAATTCATATTTAATTCATGTTTTGTTAAAAAATTCAATTTTTTTTAGGAGAGATCCTTATAATATTATAAATATCTATGAAAATTTTAATTCAAAAATATGAATTCTACATATGAGTTTACTTTAATGGATGGACCAAAAGTGAAGATAATTTTTTTTGGAGGACAAAAAGTTGAAAAAAAATTCAGAAGGACTAAAACGAAAAGTTGACATATTTATCGGAATTAAAAACATATTTAACCCAAAGAAAAAATAGAATATTTATGTAAAGAATTTTTGGAATTTTTTTTTTTTTTAAAGCTTCTCAATCATCCCCGTATATTCTTTGAAGCGCTCGAGATTCCATTTTAACCCTTCATCGGATTAGTCTTTTTATACGAAATTTATCCAAATTTGACCATGTCTGATAGCTTATAAGTGCAATTGTTACTGCTTTATTTGAATTTCGGCAAGGCCTCCAATATCTTATAAGTGCAATTGTTACTACTTTATTTGAATTTCGGCAAGGCCTCCCAAAAATATAAGAATGAATCGAGAAATTATTTTTCATCATGCTTACTCTTATCATTTTATCAAGGAAAAAGCTAAACCGTGCGACAAAAAACCAAAAACGAAAAAACGAAGTGCAATTGTTAAGAGACATTTACAACTTTGTCCTTATGACCAATTACTTTATACACCATTCCACAGACTCACCATATTGCACATCTTCACCAAAGTTATTCTCACGACCTATATCTTCTTATGAGTCATTGAAGTCAGTATCAAAAGCACTACCTTCTTCTGACTCAATATCATCTCTCTCACCATCCAACTCCTCATAATCAATTCTCTCACCAATACAATCCTTTTCAAAATTTATTCCTGAACTGTGCCCACCAGATTCCTTTTCTTTGTCCCAAGAAGATTCATTTTCCTTTTCCCTAGCAGAACAGACCCCACTACTATCAATATTGGACTGTCCAATATTGGGCTCTTCAATGTTGAACTCTTTGTCCATACCAAGCCCATTATCCACAACATCATCACCATCACAATCTTTATCAACTCCAAACCCAAATCGATGTCTATTTTGACTATTAATAACCACTTCATTAGGCCCTAACTTAAAATACTCTAGTGATGGATATTCTTCAATTATAGGGTCTGATAGTGAATGGACAACATATAAATGGGCCTTGTCAAACATAGAAGCAATGTTTTTCATTCTCTTTGTACCTAAGTCATCCCTCAACTTAACAAGCATATTGACATATTTTTGGTCATGATACCAGAGGGAATCTAGTCCTATGTAACCCAAAGTGAAACGGCGGTAACGGGGAAAACGACAAAACAAAAAAAAAACTTTCTCAAAGTGGGTCATTTTGGTATATAATTTTGATAAAGGGTCAAAAGTTTCATTTTTTTTGCATTAGGGTCAAAAAAAACCAGCTTCTTCACGAATCCTCCATCACAAAAGTTGTATTAGCATCACTACTAATTTCAAAAGACTTAAGTTTCATTTTTTCTTGATATTTACTCGCTAGTATATAGCTCTGTGAGAGAATTCAGTCAAATTTAATTTTGACCTCACAATTATGTAGCTACTTTTCAAATTCAAAACAATAAACATATGCATGCATGTATCACAAACAAAGAAGAGAAAACTTTCTTCCATCAAAGAATATTGCCAACACCTCTCTTAGATAACATCTCGTATATTTCAACCGAAATTCATAACTGATTTTTTGGACCTGCTTAGGTGAATGATTGAATGCCTAACAACAACATCCCTATATAGGGTAAATATAGTCTTCTTATGGATTTATCATACAGGTCTTTTTGGAAAGTACTATCTAATTTAATAGGTGAAATTCAATAATTCCTATGCTAAATTACGTGTCCAGTAAATCTATTAGTCATGAGTGGGGGTAAGCTCTCCCGATTCACACAAGTAATACTCACGTTACGTTGACTTATTTATCACTTTAATTAAGGAAAAACAGAGGGAATTTTATTTAATGTCTTAGAATATAAAAATCAACATTGATTGCATTTATACTAAAATGATAATTAGTATTAACCACACATCTTTCAAACTAAATTATTACTCAACAAATTATCTTAAAGGTGTGTTTGTTTCAAGTTATATTTGTTGATTCCCAGAAATAAAATGACAGGAATATATATGTCTATGTTTGTTACAAGTTTATTAAATTTTATTCCCGAGTATAAAGTGTTCCTGGGAATAGAAAAAAATTTCCCAAGTAAAAGGGTGGGAATAAAGTTCCCATGGAGATGGGAATAAATTCATAAATAGTTACTTATTATAATCCCTATTTTTATGGTTCCTAGAAATATTATAAAGTTAACCAAACATATTTTTCCTAAATACCTTGGAATGAAATTCTCATCTTTATATTCCAAGGAATGTTATTCCTAAGAATAAATTTGGTAAACTTGAAACAAACAAACACTAATATTTGTTAAATGTTATAAGAATAAGGAAGGGAGAGAGCATTTCCTTGACAATGGGTGGCTTAGTTTTGTTGTGTTTTTTATCCCTAATATGATAACATAAAGAGTCGGTGAATGTTCCGTCAGCATCTCTCAGTTGGTAGGAATATTGTATTGTTATATGCAGGAGTGAGGTTTGGACCCCGGACAACCACTTATTCATTTTAATAAGTGAATTGTAACCACTGAGCTACTTGACAAAAAAAAAAGTCAATGATTGTTTTAAAATATTTTTTTCCTTCGTATATTAAAGAAAAGTTTTATTGCACGCTTGTAATCAAATAGATTACAAATAACCCAAAAGGATGGTTAATAATCTCTTCCAATTTAATCTAAGATCCTAAGTTTGAAATTCAGACGGTCAATTTTAACATAAATAGAAGTCCTATGTTGAATTTAGCTTTAGGAATGCAACAATTTTAATTTTATATATGGAGAGTTTAGCCACTTATTGCACTTCTACCTGGTTCGAGATATAATCTCTGTAGTTTCTCGCAAATGGTATCGATTCACACAAATAAATAAAGCGCAATAGATTCTCGTATAAAAAAAATCTATCAGTGTGAGTTTCTTTTTAATACTTATTTTTTACTTAATGAGTGGCTAGGTCGAATAAATTACGTGTCGAGTAAATCTATTAGTCACGAGTGGGGTAATATATACTCACGTTGATATAAATTACGTACCATGTCAATAAGTATTCATCTAAAAACCTCAGCAAAAGGTCAAATGGAGTTTTCAATTTTAGGTGGAAACTTTCATTTTCCTTTTGGCTAATGTACACCCGGAGAAATAAAGCAATTTTCAAATAAGGATTTTAAAGACCACTTAATCCAACGTTATCCAAAACTTCATTAGAGTCATTGAGTTATAACAGAAAGTTCTCAAAACCATTTGCAGATTGATCCTCAGCATAAGGAAACTATGTGTATTGATGGAAAGAGACCAAACAATGGATGGGGTGAAACTCAATTGACCCTTGTAAAACTATGTGTGGGATGTGTCGAATTTCCTCATAATAATTTGATTGCAAGTGGCTTAAGGGATTTTGTCATAAAATTGGATCATGCGATACCCTCCATTTCGAGATGTGGGTTCTCTACTTGAGTCATGACGTGATTTAGAGAGAAGGTTTATTTCACTTGATTGTTGAGACTTACTCAAACTTGCTTATTAGTATGATTACTGAAATTTGCAAATCAATCGAACCATCCATTTCTTGTTTTGATCAAATCAACATATGACCTGTTTAGATTAGCTTATTTTAGAGTTTATGCAAAATAGCTTATGTAAATAAATATTCCTATATGTATTATTTATAAGCTTGTTAATGTAGTTTATGGAAGAAAAAAAAACTTATCAAAGTACAATTTTCATTAGTAAAAACTTATGAATTAAGATAAAAACTTATTTATTTACATAAGTTCAAAATAAATTCAATTCAAATGGGACCATATTCTATTGCACTTGGCATACTCAGGTTATTCAACCTTGGCGCGAAGCCAACATATATGCTGACAACCAAGAAAATTTCAGTCTCTCTTCATACTCATGGCATCTTGTTATTATGGAGACATCTACATAGTCCAAGAGTCTCTCTTTTACGTGCCTATGAATATGCGAGCTTATTAATTTTCCCTTCGTTTGTGATTCTGACTCTCCTTTGTACGAGAAAAAAAAAACTTTAAGTATTTTAGTATTTAGCAAAAACTTGTACATTTACAATAGACAAGTTTAAGAAGGTTTTTTTGAACAAGACAAGTTTGAGTAGGCTGACATATGTTTTTTTTATCATTCTTCCTTTTAAAACTTATTTTGGTCAATGTACTGTCATACAAATTCATCATTTTACTTAACTATATTTAATTTGAGTTGTGTTGGCAATTATATATCTTATATAATATGTCAAAAAATCTCTTATTTAAATTGTTTGGTGTTAACCCTCTGGTTTATATGGGAAGATGATACAATTTTGATCAAATGTGATTAAAGTTTAATCAATAAATATTTTATCCAGAAATTAAATTTGGGTCCTCCTAAACCATTTGTACTTAAATGAATTAATTAACCATTTGAACTTCATCTTTTGGTTTTCTTATATAACTTAATTCTTTTTGGAGTAAATACCCGAATTCGTCCTTGAATTTGCAAGGATCAGCCAAATTCGTCCATCAATTTGTTGAATAAAAAAAATTTAATTCTCTTCAAAATTTCTAAGTCGAGTTAGGTTCATCATGCTACACATGGGTTGTTTTACCATTAGTTTTTTCTAATTATTTCATTTCTTCTCTATGTTTTAGAAAACCCTAAGGACCCGTTTGGTGCATATGATAAGGAGACAGGATATGATAAAACTATCCTATCATGCTTCAATCCGTTATTTGGTGCATCAATAGGAAAAGATAAATTAAACCTATTTCTAATCCTATCCTACTCACCCTTTGCTATTCTTATCCTTGGTTTTTATTGGGTTAGCAACCTGATAGCACAAAATTATTATACGCGTATCCTGTTTCCACAAAGCACCTCCTTCGACTCCCACATTTCTTCAGT
>Ga0228710_1009485_pt1 | contig 13478 bp, 8 predicted proteins | sample MedpolnodulmetaG_FD_177995 | JGI IMG/M metagenome (GOLD analysis project Ga0228710, IMG submission 177995) | Root nodule microbial communities from Medicago polymorpha collected in Santa Monica, California, United States - pink nodules | ecosystem: Host-associated > Plants > Roots > Nodule...
TTGATGTTATTTGCATGTTTTTGTTATTTTGAATAATAAATAAAACCTAAAACTAAAACAAACGTAGCAATGAAATAAAAGCATGAGAATGTTGTAGTGACGTTGGATCACCACAAAATCTCTTAACCTAAACTATTTTTTTTGCATTTTTTATAACATAAAAGCAAAATGAAAAGAATAAATACCTTGAAACCGAAAGGGACAGAAAGGAGTAGAAAAAGAAAAAAGACTCGTCAGCACAAATGGAAGGAGGGAGAAGAGAGGAAAAGCATAGGAAGCATCAACTGTGAATTTCGGTGTCCGGAATACATTGGGTGAACTCTCTATTTATAGAGAAAATTCACAACTAAAAAGTGAGAAACTTTGGTAACAAGTAATTCATCTAGTACAAAAATATCCCAATTGCGTACCAAAATATATCATATTGAGTACAAAAATATATAATTTAGTACATAAATGTATTATTCAGTACATAAATATATATTATTGAGTATCAAAATATATTTCAGATCAAGCACTAAAATACGTTAGATTGCCTACCAAAATATCTCAGATTGTGTTCCAAAATATTCTAAATTGCGTTCTAAAATATTTTCGCAAAACTTGGGAACTAAGAAAGCACTTTTAAATAATGATTAAATTAATTAATTAATTTATCATTTCCAAATAATATATTTCTAGTGCTTATTTCGTTCACACAATTATGTACCCCCATTACTTAAAGATACACCCCCACTATATAATCTTAGGTCAAAAATTGGGGTATGATAGGTATGTTTTTATCTTTATTAATTTGTTTTTAGTTACCATGTGTACCTAAATATTTTTAGGTTAGAGTTCTAAGATGAACCTCTGTTTATTTTTGTTGGATATTTATTTATTTAATGTCGTTTATATTTTATTTGTTTTTTGTTCTGTATTAAGTTTTATTAGCAAATTGCTTAGTTTATTTATGTGATAGGTGCAACCCTAGATTAGGTACTTATGTTGTGATAGGGCCTAATATTGCTATCACTATCTGAATGCTTATATCTTGATGTTTATATCCTTATACTGGTAACTATTTATCTAGTATGTAATTAATTAGTAATTTGCTAAAGATACCGAAAGAGAGTTGACGTTAGTAGTAAGTACTTAGGAGGTGACGTTACTAAGACTGAGTAGTAACTCTGCTGAACCTAGGATGTAATTGATTAGTAATTAAGGAAACAGGTTCCTAGCTAAAGGAAATAAATCTTATCCTAATAGAACCATTCTCTTAAACCCTTAGTAAGGTAGACGTAGATTAGGGTTGCCCGTTTGTAGAACTACTAAGTAAGTGAGAGAGGGGTGCAATGAGTGTCCTAAGATTCATAGATGGGCCGACCTAATGGAACCTTGGCCTTCATTGCCTTGGGAAAAACTGGAATGCAAATTAGGTTAGACACATCCCAACCGCCTCATCACTTGTATAGTCTACCTAAGATAAATAAAGATAAATAAATGCAACATTACTGTTACTTAATATCCCACAATATAAACAGGAGGATTCAAACCTAACCGCTGCTTACTTTTCTGCAACCAAAACAAATAAACTTGCTCTGTTGCAAACAGATAAAAATTGCAACCTTCTAATCCTTTTAACTTTTATATCTTCAAACTTACAAAAATAAGTAACGCGAATTGTTTGAACGAAACGACAATCCTTGTGGATATGATACTTTTCTTATCACTTTATTACTTGGTAAACGATTTGGTACACTTGTCATATCCGACCATCAATAATCACTGGGGGTCACTTTGGATTAAGGGAGATTCTTCTAGCGCCCTTCTTGCATAATTGTTTCACTTTGGATCTTCAAGTTCTTTCTTCTCATATTTTTGGTGGGATGCTTTGCCTGATTTTATCAGGGAAGATTTCTTTAGGGACAGATATGACATGCTATATTATCATTTTCCATATTTTTGTTTGATTTTCATCTTTTCTTTCTCCGTTGGTTTTTACAAGGCTTTGGTTTGGTCCCCCTCTGTTGTACAAATTTTCCCTTTTTTATAATAATATTTATATGAGTGAGTGGTAGAGGATGGGGGTTTCTTGGGGTGTCGACTTAGTCGAGAGTTCTAAGCTTCTCCTTGATGTCTTCCTCACTCTTAGTTCAGTAAAAAAAAAAACATAAATGTTAAGTACATTTAATATAATCTTCTTTTATTAATATTAATTATCTTCTTGAAACAAAGGTATTATTAATCATCTTTTTAAATATAATTTATATCTAAATAAATAGATGTTGAACTAAAATAAAAATATTATTTTATTGATATAAAACAACAACATTTTATTGACCAAACCAAGTAATAGTACAAAATCAAATAAAACATGAAGCTAAAGAAAATTCAGAAATACATATTGATGATCATGCTAATACCCTCTCTTAGCATAGCTATGTTGTTGTATTAATTTTTTAGGAATAATATTAATCTGAAATCAAACTCTGAATCTCAATAACACCCTTCTTTTCCATTCCACATATTGGACAAGTTTCGAGTGAAGCTTCACACACTTTGCATGAAGAAAGATGCCTACATGGAAGAAATAAAACACCTGAGGAGTTTGTGTTACACTTTAGACAAAACATAATATTGTTTCCACGTCTGACACACTTTTCAGGTCTTACTTCTTCGCTTTCACCGCAACATGATTTTGCATCATTTTCTATGAACATATTTTGTTTCTTCTTCTCCTCTTCCAACTTGTTATGCAAGGTTATTATTGTTGCTTCCATTTCCTTAACTATTTTCTCAAATCCTCTGTTCTCAGTCTCAAATCTTCTTACAAGCTTTTCCAACTCCTGTGTTTTCTTTGCAGTTTTTGCAATTTCTTCGTTCTTTATTGTCATAATTTGTTGTGAAGCCAATTGTAGCTCCCTTTGATGTTGTTGTAACAGCAGTTTCAATCTATCATTCTGCTAAAAAAAAGTCATTAGAATAGACAAAGAAAAGTACATTTTAATAAAAAGTAAAATATTTAAATGTAGTTATAAAAGATTCTATCCAGAGGAAAGTGAGACTCGTTGAATAAAAATATATTATTTTATTTTATCAGTCGCTTTCTCTTCAAAAATTTATCTTGATCATAAATTATGATACATATAAACTTTAACCTGATTATTGATGAATTGGTTTGTCTCCTTCACTTGTTTCTCAAATAGAGAATCAAAGGTAGGATAACTTAAGATGCTTGAAGCACGAACATAAGGATTCGAAAAGGGAACAACATGGCCCTGCCATTGTTGTTGTGGATGATATTGTGGTTGTTGTGGTTCATTATATTGTGGCTGTTGAGATTGTTGTAACTCTACGAGTCCACTCACATAATAACCATTGATACCGAAAGGAAAGCCATGATTACCATGAGAGTGTGGTTGCATGATGCGAGAAAGAGGTTTTTTTTCTTATAGTGGCAGTGGGTGTGTAAACATACATGTATATATATACTTGAAAAGTTGTATAAACAATTAGTAACCGCATAAATAATAAATTCACAATTCATTTAAAAAATCTATATATTAAAGATAAAAAAAATTAATGAGTGTCCAGTATGTGTCAGTTCAATGGTAAGAGTTTGACTTTATATCTTCAAGGGACAACGTTCTTATCCTACTCAAGACCGTTGTAAAATCATTAGTTTCACCGCTATCTATATTATATATAAAGAAAATAGCTTGTATTGACTCTTTTGGCCTGACTTTTTCTCTTTCCAAAATTACCCTAAATTTTCAATACAAATAGCACATGTAACAAATAGATAAGAGTAAATTCGAATATTAAAATAAAATTGTAACAAACACGATATAAGTATATATATGTCCAGTTTTTTTCTTTTATCTTTTAAAAAGTGTAACAAACAAGATGTGTATATCTACTTACTTTTTCGTTATCCCAATTATACTCTTAAACAATTTTTTCTATAATAAAGATTGTTATTGGTGTCATTACAAAAAATTAGATTATTTTTGTTTGCTATATTGTTGATGTCACTGAAATAGATAATCATGGTTAGTTTGATTTGTTATAATTTTAAAGCAAAAAAGCATTTATATTTTTAATTTTAATCAAAATCAAAATTTCATAAAAAAAACACAGTTCATAATTTTCAAATGTTAGCACAATAAGAAAAAGAATGACCGTTTTTCCACTAGTTAATTATAATACTATTTCAAAAAAATAATAGTCAACGAAATTAAATTCCATTTATTACACTAAATTAAACGACGCGTTTTTTATTGACTAGAAAATAGAAAAGTACAAGAAAATCTGAAAAGGAGCTAACATATTGATGTTATGGCTCAAAATTTTATTTTTCATCTCCATAAAATCATACTTTTTAGTCCTGACATAACTATCAGAGAAAATATATTTGTTAATGACTTTTTGCAGCATGTTTAGAATTCTATAAATACTTTCTCCAAAGAAAAGTAGCTCAAATATTGATTTCTTGATCCATAATTCAAAAATTCATATTCAGTTAATCCAAAGTATAAAACAATATATAAATTTCTGTAGACGAATTTCTCATTATGAAAAAAGATGCATGCAAAACTAAATTCGTCATTTTAAAATTTCATGGATAAACATGACTTTATTAAGCAGAGACTAAAACTATTTGAGGGATAACATTGTATGAACGAAAAAGTATGACGGTTTTAGGAGGACAAAATAATGAAACTTGGTAATTATATAGGGACTAAAAAAGAATTTTACCCAATATATTTTAGATTTAATGTGTTTTTTCAAATCTATAAAATTACAAACTCTCATTTTCACCCTCATAATAAATTTGGCACTTTCACATTCCTATAATATTTTCATCTTAAATTCAAATTAGTTAACTATATTCAAACTTTTAAAAATTTATTATACGAAAAATTAGAGTTTTTTAACATGGGTTGAATCAAACATGAATTTTTTTTAACACCTAAAGTTCAAAATAAAAATTTATTTTACGAAAGATTAGAGTTTTTTAACATGGGGTGAATCAAACATGAATTTTTTTAACACCTAAAGTTCAAAATAAAAGTAGTGAAAAGATGGACTCAGAAATAATATTTTGAGACTATTTTTTTCGTAGGAGCTTTATTTAATGTTTTCAATATTAGTGAAAAAAATTCATTCAAAAAAACATGTTGACTTAAAAACGAAAGTGCAACTTTTTCTGCGGTGACGAAAAACGAAAGTTGGTAATTTAGTATAGATGGAAAATATATTCAATTCATACTATTATATTATGATTTTTGTATTTTACACTACATACCTATCCTATACGCATTAAAGTGGTTGCGGGATATGGGAAGCAGGAATGCACTAGATGCGTATTTGTTGACTAAACTATCGGATCAGGGATTTCAAAGACATTTATTCAAAATTTACATAAATAGAGGAATTGAATTTCGATTCCAACAGATAAGGTAAGAAAATAAAAGTGAATGAGTCAAATTTTAAATTTTATTAAATATAAAAAAAACAAAATACATTCATTTAGGTTTGACAATTTTTATTTTGCCCAAAAAAAAGGTTTGTCGGTTTTTTATATTTAAAATATGATGTCTTAAATTAATTCAATGTGTAATTTATTAGACAAAATGTAGTTCCCGAGAATATACGTTTTTAGTCTTCTGTTCTTTTTCTTCAATATATTTTTAGTCAGTTTATTCGTTACGAATTCCTTGTTGTAATTTTCTTGTGAAAAAAATATTCATTTTTTGTAATTTTTGTCGTATGTTATCATATATAGGCCCAACATAAAATTAGTCGTGCCATTTGGATTTTAACTTATTAGATAGTGTGTTTAGAAAACTGTTGTGATATATGAACTTAAGTCCATGTGTTGTTGATGTGATTTTACTGAAATTGACAGGTGCAACAAATCGTACAAGGTAATAGAGTAGTGAGTTAATCGTCTTCACATGGATTGTTGTTCAACTCGATAATTAGCGGAATCTATTTAGAAAAGCAAATAAAAGTGAAAAGATTGGAGTGGTTGTAGGGTTTTAATTGTGATGTCCAATGCGAGATTAGGTTTGGTTGATTCAGATATTTAACGATGATTAGGGAATCCATGAATCCCCTATTCGTCTTTGTTGAAAATTAAATTAAGAAATAATTCGTTTATAACTTTCCTTATCTGTGGACATAGCTTTCCCCACAATTCACCCTTGCAAATTACGAGGGTCCCGAAAGATGAGTTACAACCCTAAGTTCATACTTAGATTTAAGGCTTAATTGCACTTTTGGCCCCCCATCTTTTCAAAAGTTGCGATTTTGGCCCCCTAACTAATTAAAATACAAAACAGCTCCCTATGTATTGGATCTTTGGCAGTTTTGGCCCCCAATGCCACTTTTGACTTAGTCTTCGCTGACGTGGCACCCCCTAACTAATTACACGTGGCACCTCACTTAAGGGATGTGGGTGCCACATCAGCGAAAACTAAGTCAAAAGTGGCCTTGGGGGTCAAAACTGCCAAAGATCCAATACATAGGGGGCTGTTTTGTATTTTAATTAGTTAGGGGGCCAAAATCGCAACTTTTGGAAAGATAGGGGGCCAAAAGTGCAATTAAGCCTAGATTTAATTATATTAGAAACTAAGCAAGTCAATATTGTCTTGTTTGAGTGAAGGTGGGGGTTGTCAATCCTAATATTGCTCCATCTAGGATTTTGTTAAAAAAAGACATATATGAATTAAATCAAACTTTAGATTATAAACTGAATAAAACTTTATTAATGGAATCCAACAAATAGGAAGGGGTTCATCGTCAAAACCTAATCAATGAAGTTTAGTTTCTCATGGCAACCGACACAAAACAATAGAAAAAGGAGGATGAAGATCCTCTACCATGAAGCTCCTAATGCTTGACCTTTCCCTTGTACTTGCAGCTTTCTGAATGAATAAAAGAGTGTGCAAGGGTCTCTATTTACAGTGCATGATTACTTAGGAGTTAAGGGAGCAAAATTAGGGTTTTTTTCCACCAAAATCGACTTGAAAATTAAGCAAATAGTACTCCGTGGCCGTTTCCATGCACAGGGGCACATGGGACAGAAGAAAAAACTGCTCACATTCATAGAACACATAGCCTCATGCTTGGGGTGCATGAGCTGGCCCCTAACTTGTGATTTCAACTGTTTTCGACCCTTTTCGCCTGTTTTTCTGTCTTGCAATATCTTGGGACTTGAAATGGATTTTATTCAATTTGTATTGTTGATAGACTTTTAGCAAGTGTACTAAAACTATCAAAGTAATAAAATTTATAAGTTCGTTTCCACAGGGACTATGTTAATCTCCATTCAGCAATAAGGTTAATATTTAGGATGTATAAATTATTTTGTTTAGATTTGATTTGATTGCATAAAATTAAATAACATAAAATAAAGATTCGGTTATAAAATATAGATTTGGTTAGAAAATATGAAGAGAGATGAGATCAGGTCTTTCGAATCATCTATGTTCCCCTAATTGGCATACTGCACCTATTCTTATGAATGGTTTTCTTGTTCCACGATAGTTAACAAAATAGTCCTAATCAATCCCTTGAGTTAGGACCCTTTTCTCAAACTACAACCCCTAATTCCTTAGGTGGTCTAATAATCTTTGAAGGTTTAAGCACATTAACCTAATATCACTAACAAACGATTATCCATTCCTAGACTAACCATGTTTATTAGAACAATTCAATTAGGTCTAAGTCGAAAGCTATGGTCAGTAGTCATTCGTTCTCACTAAATCATGTTTATATTTGATCAGGATATAAAAAGCATTACGAACAATTGAATTGAATAAAAACTAGATTGTCATTCACAATAAATAGAGTTTCACAGCAACATGGTTCAATTAGAGTTACAAATAGCATAATCAATAATGGAATCAAAACATACATAAACTGATAGAAGGTTGAAGAAATCGCCCCCCTAGCCGTCTTTAGGTCTCAAAATCGCATTTTGCTCTCTCCAATTCATAACCCTTGTTTCTGGAACTGACTTCGACTTAAATAGGAAATATTTTCTGCACCAAAAATCGTGTCACGCCTATAAAAATCGTGTCACGCCACCAGCAAAATCGTGTCACGATTTCAGTGGCAGAACCAAACCTTCATTCTGGACCAAAAATCGTGTCACGCCTCTGAAAATCGTGACACGATTGCCTATTTTCAGCACTTCCAGAATTTCTGCTTTTCACACCCCCAGGCTGTCTAAAATTGCTACAGACTCAATAAAAACATCAACACAACTGTTTCTTCAAAATCTTCTATTTTTCTTGCTTTCCTTGTTGTTTAAGCTTGCTTGTGAACTCAAAACATTATGAAAATGACACTAAAAATAACGTAATGACTACTGTCATCAATTGTCTTCAAAAATTTTATAAGAACCATTGTCTTCAATATTCATATCCTTGATCCTTCATGTAATGTCTTGATTTGTCGATTGATATGATTTCTTACTACAGAACAGTCAAAACACCTATGGAGTTGCATGATTTAAGATAAAAGTGAATTACAACGACTCGAATGAAAACAATACCCAACGTTCCTAAAACTAATGACAACTCCTCTAGTTGAATTCTAATTTGCCTTCAAATGCAAAGAATTACATTAAAACATAGCTAAAAACATTGTATGTTATTCCATCATCACATCCCCAAACTTAAATTGTTGCTTGTCATCAAGCAAAACTTTAGTAAGAAGTTAGAATTTACGTGAATTTGATGATGGAACGTACTTTTCTGGAGATTGTGCTCATATTGTCATCCTTCCCACTTCCCACTTCCAAGCTTAGAGAAGATACTCCTACCCTCAACCACTTACAATTCCAAGATACACGTATTTACCTCTTAAAGCTTGTGGAGCTGGTCAAAGTATTTGCCATACTCCAGTCTTCATGTGATTGTACCTTGCCATAAAATTGAAACAATTCTAAATAGACATTCAAGGCACATATCACCACACACACATATAGAGGTATTTTCAAGGTTATAACGTGGCTTAGGTTAAAGGTGGGATATATTTGGCAAAATAAGCTAACAAATGTTTTCGAGTTAGTTTCCTAATGATTCCCTATTTGAAATATTTTTTTTCCAACTTGTAGCTTTAGATTCACAATCTACTACAACCAATGTTCAAAAGATTCACACTTCCACAACCAATGTTTATGGGGTACTAGCTTTTATGCTATTCAAGAGAAATGGGTACTAGTAGAATGCTTATCTACATTTTCTTTTTCATTTTTTCTGTTCATAACCAAGTTCTATTGGTACCCGCCCCAAATTTAAGATGTTTCTAATTCCAAAGAGAAACCCCAAACTTAATTTCAAACAAGGACAAGTATTTCATTAATCTATCTAACTCCAAAAGAAATCAAACAGATATATCTATATAGGGTTCAAAATTTGTGACATGATTCAAGTCACATAAGTAACAAAGAAAGAAAGTTTTCATGGAGGCTCAATGTTGTTTCACAAAGGATATAGCAATAATAATAAAGGGTGGCTTGAAAGGCTCAAGGTACCAAAACAAGTGTCTCATGTGTATGATAATACAACTGATAGTCCGTAAAGAACGATCGCAATTTCAAGCAAGAATAACAATCCAGATGGAACACACAAACAAAAAGAATTATAGTAATAGTAAAAAGAGTGGAATGTATTTGGCTTAAAATCTCATCGGTTATGCTATACAAAATTGTAATGGTGAATATTTCTGAGTATCTTCTGCAACAAGCCCCAACGGTTATCGTGCTCTTGAACTTCGGAAGTAAGCTATCCCTCTGTTGTTAATGGTTGGAATAATACTCTGAGACTAAAACAAAAAATTTGAGATTTTTGGAAAAGGAAAGGTTATGCAAATATTAAAAAACACGCGCCTAGCTCCGAGTTAGCAACAATAAAAGAAATAAATTGTTAGATGGAATTCTATGTGAACAGAAATTGAAATGACTGAAAAATAAACATAAGGGTTCACTCACATTCAGCGACAAGAAAATATAAATATGGGTTGCCTTCCATTAGATGTTTGTTTAGCGTCTCTAACTTGACGTGTTTGTCTAAAGTGAACTTGGGAACCCCAAACCTTCAGTGTCCATGCTTGCATCTTTCAAATAGATTATTTTTTCTTCCTCCTCTGGGTCTTCTTCCCTTTGTATGTTCTCTAGATAAATCTTCAATCTCTGGTCATTGACCTAGAAAGTGCTCTTGCTTTCTGCATAAAATTGTTTCATAACCAGCTGCTTATCATGATATTTATTTTTCCTCTCCTTGTAGATTTTAGCACTCTCATAACCATTCATCATGATTTCTTCCAACTCATGCATCTGCAGTAACCTCTTATTTCCTGTTGTACCTACAATGCTTTATGTTTGAGCTCCACTGGTAGATGGCAAACTTTCCCATAAACCAAATGATATGGTGATAGCTTCGGATATATTTTGAAAGCAGTTATATATGGCTATAAAGCATCATCTAACTTTGTTGACCAATCCTTTCTAGAGTTGTTAACTGTTTTCTAAAAAATTTGCTTGATATGTCTATTGGATACTTTAACCTGCGCACTCGTTTGGGGATGACTTCGTGTTATCACTTTATTCTTAACATTGTATTTAGCTAACAATTTTGCCAAAACCCTGTTGCGAAAATGTGTTCCACCATTGCTAAGCAGGATTCAGGGTACACCAAATTTGGAGAAGATGTTCTTTTTCAAGAAGTCAACCAAAGTTTGTGTGTCATTATATGGTGATGCCACAACTTCAACCCATTTGGTGACGTAATCAACACATACCAAGATGTATTGATGATTATAAGAATTTAGGAATGGACCCATGAAATCTATTCCCCAACAATCGAGAGGTTCAGTTTACAAAATACCAATAAGCGGCATTTCATTCCTTTTTGCTATCCCCCGGATCCTTAACATTCATTACACCTTTGTACAAACTCCTAGCAATCCTTGAACATGGTTGGCCAAAAGAATCCACTTTTTAAGATTTAATGAACAGTCATATCCCTATTGTGATGTCCTCCATAAGAAAACTATCACAATGCCAAGGTATGTTTCATCCCAGATGTATTGATTTCCCTCCTTAAAGAACCTTTTCCTTAGCTACCATGTCAAATCTTCAGGTAATTTCTTGGTTGCTTTGAAATTGGCCATATTTGCAAACCATGGTATTTAAGAAACTACAAACAAGTGTTCATTAGGAAATTTCTCCCCGATGTCTCTTTCTTTTTATGTCACTAATTTGTTTTCTAGCCTTGACAGATGGTCAACTACGACATTTTCTACTCCATTTTAATCTTTGATTTCTAATTCAAATTCCTGCAATAAAAGAATCACCTAAGCAGTTGGGGTTTTGATTCCCCCTTCGTTATCAAATATTTCATAGATGCATGGTCAGTAAAAAAAAATTACTTTAAACCCTACTTAGTAAGAACAAAACTTACCTAATGCAAATACTACTGCTAGAAGCTCTTTTTCTAATGTTGCATAATTCACTTGATTTTTTGTTTAAGACCTTACCAGAATAGTATATTGCATGAAATAATTTGTTCTTTATTTGCCCTAATACCTCTTCTACTGGGTAATCACTAGAATGACACATTAACTCAAATGGCAAGCTCCAATCTGGTGCAATGATTACATGTGCTGAGATTAATTTTTCTTTCAACATTTAAAATGACTTCAAATAGTTTTCATCAAAATTAAACTCATTATATTCAACTAGTAAATTAGAAAGTGGTTTGGAGATTTTGGAAAAGTCTTTTATAAATCTTCTGTAAAACTCGACATGTCCTAGAAAACTTCTAATCCCTTTGACATTTTTTGGTGGTGGTAATTTTTCGATTAGCTCAAGCTTTAGCAGATTATTTTTTCCTAAAATAATCCATTTTGTTAACAAAAACTGATACTTTTCCCAATTTAAAACTAGGTTGGATTCTATGCATCTTTCTAAAACAAAATCTAGATTATCTAGACATTTTTCAAAGGATTTACCAAAAAAAAGAGAAATCATTCATAAAAACTTCGTAGGAATTTTTCATCATATCAGAGAAAATAGAAAGCATGCACCTTTGAAAAGTTGTGGGGGTGTTGCATAACCCCAATGGCATTCTTCGGTATGCAAAAACCCTGAATGAACATGTAAAAGCTATCTTCTCCTGGTCAGCTGGATCAACGACAATATGGTTGTAACCTGAGTATCCATCCAGAAAACAATAGTATGATTTCCCTGCTAACGCTCGAGCATCTGATCCATAAATGGTAAAGGGAAGTGATTTGTCCTTGTTGCTAATTTTAGCCTTCGGTAGTCATAGCACGTTCTCCACCTTGTCACTGTTCTAATCAGAATCAGTTCATTCTTGTCATTTTTATAACCATCATTCCTCCTTTCTTTGGCACTATGTGCATATGGTTTACCCATGAACTGTTAGAGATTGGGTAAATCTACAAGCATCTAAAAGTTTTAATACTTTTTTCTTAACTTTCTTTTTCTAATTGGAGTTCAACCTTCGTTGCGGTTGAACCATTGTTTTTGCCCCTCATCAAGCTTTATCTTGTTCACGCAGATTGTTGGACTTATCCCCTTCATATCGGCAATGCTCCATCACAACGCTTCTTTATTTTTGTTGAGGATCTTTAGTGTAACAGTTTGTTTTTAGCTAGAATTATTTTAATTATTTATATTTATGTGTGCTTATTTGTTTATGTGTGTAATTGGATTGAGATTAATGAATTTTTAGCCTAGAAGGGTATTTTGGTCATTTAACGAGTAAGGATAAATCAGTAATTTTATTGGGAAGGCTATTTTTGGGGCTTTAGTGAGAATAGTTATTTTTACTAAGTTACTAGCAAGTTGAGGTAATTATTCGACGTTTTAGCGAATTAATGAGTAGTAACTTTTTAGAATTTGTTAGTAAGAGTTTTATGCCAATTATGAATATTATAAATCTATCCCATTGGAGAGTAGTATATATACTTAACTCATGAAGGGAATTAGGGTTAGAACATTTCATTCTCAAGACAAAGGGAGGCTAGAGAGAGAAAGTGGGAAGAATAGAGAGAAAAGAGAAGAGGAAGAACTTGGAGAAGAGGAAAGCTAGAGATTGGAAGCTAGAGGGGACAGTGAATCCATAACTAGAAGAATTGAAGCTTTGAGGTAAGGGGGATAGATAGATGTATTCATATAATCACTTATAATTAAGTTTTAGCTTATGGATTAGAAGTGCTTTTGTGTGAATTATGATTTTTATGAATTTTGATGTTGATTTTCGTGCTCCTAATTTATGTGTGGTTATGGGTATGTGATGAGCAAAACCGCAAGTGCACGGTTTTACCAAAGTAGTAAAAAGAGAGTATCGTTCCAACAGGGAGTTGTTTAATTTGATTTACTTTTAACAGATGATTAGAGAGTTTGATTGTAAAGTTTTGGGTTTTAAAGGTTTTAAAACAATAATAATAAAAAG
>Ga0228710_1009486_pt1 | contig 13474 bp, 8 predicted proteins | sample MedpolnodulmetaG_FD_177995 | JGI IMG/M metagenome (GOLD analysis project Ga0228710, IMG submission 177995) | Root nodule microbial communities from Medicago polymorpha collected in Santa Monica, California, United States - pink nodules | ecosystem: Host-associated > Plants > Roots > Nodule...
CACGTTTCACCACATGGCATAATATACTTGGTACAAGTTGTGGGACCCATGTCTAGTGTCATGGACCAACTAGGAGCAATAACAGTACATTGAATGATAGAAAAACGACGTCGTTTCACCGTCAGCATTTTATGTCTATCATTCACATTATGTCTTATAAATACGTGTTGTAAGAAGTGTTATGTATCCTAAATTCCTTTAAGCTTTCAATTTCAAAACCATTACTACAACTACTACATGTGGTTGTGTTCTTCACTTATCTTTTCCTCTTTCTTCTAAGCTTATTCTAAATTATTTCTCTCTTTGATTTCTTCATCATATAAACATATACTACAATGTGTGGTATACTTGCTGTGCTTGGTTGCTCTGATCCTACTAGAGCTAAGAGGGTTCGAGTCCTAGAGCTTTCACGCAGGCAATTTTTCTCTTCCCATTTAGTATTCTTCATGCTTATGATATTTTCTCGAATTTAATCTAAATGAACGAGTCAGTATAAAGATTTTTTACACGGTTAATCAATTGTAACAAAAATTTAACTTTCATCGTATCTAACTTCAAAGCCATGCACACGACGATTTTGTGATTAGTTGACGGTGTAATATATTGACCGTGCATCAAAATTAATTCATGATAAAATTCTTTTCTTAATATGGAGACAACAAGGTATGATGCTAAAATCTTATGTTTACTATCTAAATCTTTTACCACTAGACCAATTATAGTGGTTTCGACCTAATTAGATTTGAAAAATTCTTGATCACATTAGTCGTTCACGATAATTTCAAAAATAAATTGACCGATCTAAAAAGACTAATGTGAACGAATGTTTATTTATTTTTCATTAAAATTTGTTAAATTTTGCAGATCAAATTGTTCATTCTTACTTGTATTTACTTAGCTTTTCATTATGGACTTTCTAATATCAATCAGGAAGACTTTAATTATTAAATTAAATATATATATTAGATAATATGGATAAATTTATATCCATCCATGACTTTTTGGGTGTTTATATTTTACAAATTGGTGCTGAATATTACTATGTACTAACAACAATTCCTTGTTGAGTGGAACATTTGGATAGCAAGACAGGGCAATACTCTGTTTGGCAGGGTTGTGATGATCTTGTCATTTTGGATGATGATTAAGAATAATTGTGGGACCCAAGTGACATAATCCATATTCCTTGTTTCAATCGTCATATTTGTAATTAGACTAAAAAAAGTGACATGTCATATTCATTAATTAAAAATAACCAATGATTGTAGTTTTTAACTAATTTTATAATTTATTTATATATAATATGATTATAACTTCAACAGTTGTAATCACAACACTCCACTTTATTTAAAAGTCACTCTTTAATTTATTATAGAACATAGAATGTTTAATTAACCATGGTAACTTTAGATTGGGTCACCATGCCTATCAATTTAGATTAAACAAGACTTTGATAAGATAAGTGGGCAATATATATTCCCCAATCAGATCACTGATTGTTTATCAATTAGGACCAACAAGTGGTATGTGGGGTCCAGTTTGAAATGGAATTATTGGTAAAAAATTAGTAGGAATTATGAATAATTCAAAGGAGCAATGACAATTGAACAACAAAAGATTAAAAGGGGTTAAATAATTGTAGAACTATATTCTTTTTTTCCTTATGCTAAATACTTATTCGAATAGAATATATCTATTGAAAGTTACATTTTTCATAACCTCAAATTTTTTTTTTGACAAACTAATATTGGTTCAATTATTAATTATGTGACTCATCTTATAAAGATTTTCTAGGTGGTGCGTAATATATGCTACAACATTGTAAAGTCCAAACTCAACTCATAAAATGTAATTTATAAAAAATATGTGGTGACATAGTAACTTTGAAATAATATCATTGTCCTTTAGTTTAATGTGTCTGAATATGGATAATTGATTGATTATTGATTATTTGTTTGTTGACGTAACAGATTGAAGCACCGTGGCCCTGACTGGAGTGGGCTCCACCAACATGGTGACTGCTTTTTGGCACACCAACGGTTAGCCATAGTTGATCCTGCTTCTGGGGATCAACCTCTCTTTAATGAAGACAAATCTGTCATTGTCACGGTAGGCCATTTATACGACATACTAAATCAATTACTACACATGTAGCATCGACGCTTTATATTGAAGGCGTGAATGTTAGACAACAATATTGATGCTTGATAGATAGATACAACGCTAACACATGTGATAATACACAATCATTTTTATGTTATCACTGATGTTTACGTGTCAGTGTCCTTATCGTATATGATGTTCGTGTCAATGCGTGTGTTTCATGCTATTATAGTCATATGGTACTATTGCTAATTTTAATATGCAAAACTGAAGTATGAATTGTACTTGGACCAGCATGATGTTTCTTTAGCTTATGTTGATGTTCTTTCTGTTTTTCGTCCATAACAAAAATGATTATGTAAGTAAAAAGTGTCATTATTGGAAAATCAGGTAAATGGAGAGATTTACAACCATGAAGCTCTCAGGAAGCAGCTGTCTAATCACACGTTCCGAACTGGAAGTGATTGTGATGTTATTGCACACTTGGTTAGTCATCTTTGAGTTAATAATTTGTTTGGTTTGGATTCATGATTGAACATGTACTTATGAACTGTTTGTTACTAATGTTAAACTTTTGATTAGTACGAGGAATATGGAGAAGACTTTGTGGACAAGTTGGATGGTATCTTTTCCTTTGTTCTATTGGATACTCGTGACAACAGTTACATAGTGGCTAGAGATGCTATAGGAGTAACTTCCCTATACATTGGTTGGGGATTGGATGGTAATGTTATGTTATATCTTACCTTATAATTTAATTTATGGTTTTTTTGAGTTTGTATTTGAACAATAGTTTTGAATGTTTGGATTCAGGTTCTGTTTGGATTTCATCAGAAATGAAAGCACTGAATGATGATTGTGAACATTTTGAGTGTTTTCCACCTGGTCATTTGTACTCTAGCAAAGATGGTGGATTTAGAAGATGGTACAATCCTCCTTGGTACTCTGAGGCTATTCCATCAGCTCCTTATGATCCTCTAGCTTTGAGGCATGCCTTTGAGAAGGTATGATTCATAAATGTCTACATAATTGGGACTGAAAGTTCTCTAAGTGCATGTTTAGATTTACAGTGCAATGTAACATGATCAATCTCAGTGAAAACATTAGTGTTTGGTTTATGTCAGTTGATTTTGTCGTCAAACCTCGTTTGACTAGTAGAAAAGATAAAATGTATTGGTCGAGAGTACTTGAGTTCAATTTCTGACCGAAACAATTTTTGGTTAGATTTTACTTGCCTCTTGACCGAACTTTGGATTACTAAGAAAACTTATGCCCATTTTGTTTGGATTGGAAACTTCTTCATGATTTCAAATGACACGTTGGTTGTGATTACAGGCAGTGATAAAGAGGTTGATGACTGATGTGCCTTTTGGTGTTCTACTATCTGGAGGTTTGGACTCATCATTGGTTGCATCCATCACTTCTCGCTACCTAGCAACCACTAAAGCTGCCGAACAATGGGGATCAAAATTACACTCATTCTGTGTTGGACTTGAGGTACATATCTTTATTTAAATTTATGAATCACTTTGCTAACTTTCTGTATTTTCTATATTTTTTAAAAAAGACCTTTAATGCCGGTCTTAATATTTGGTATTCTAATTTTGAGTAGGGCTCGCCTGATCTTAAGGCTGGAAAAGAAGTTGCAGACTACCTAGGAACTGTTCACCATGAGTTTACCTTTACTGTTCAGGTAACTGCTTGAAATCAATGTTTCAAAATTCCGACTAGAGATCAAACCGATGAAACCTCTAGGTCATGGTTCAATTGACTTGATCGGTTGAATTGGATGACTGATAAATAAGTATTGAAAAGAACCGATTGAACCAACCGACAGTCTGGTTCTGAAAACACTGCTTGAAATAGTACTTTTTTAGCTTACAGTAAGGGCTACTTCAATTTTTGAAATCAAGATTATGAAATCAATAATATATGGTTTTATGTTATGTAGGATGGTATAGATGCAATTGAGGATGTTATATACCATGTTGAAACATATGATGTGACTACAATTAGAGCAAGCACACCTATGTTTCTTATGTCAAGGAAGATCAAATCACTTGGTGTCAAGTGGGTGATCTCTGGTGAAGGATCTGATGAAATATTTGGTGGATATCTGTACTTTCACAAGGCACCAAACAAGGAAGAGTTTCACCAAGAAACATGCCGCAAGGTCATTAGAATTATGATGTTCAATGTTAGAACATAATAAAAGAGGTTGAAGTATAATGATTAATAGATGTATTTTTTTTATCATATGCAGATCAAAGCACTACACCAATATGATTGCCAGAGAGCCAATAAATCAACTTTTGCTTGGGGTCTAGAAGCTAGAGTTCCATTTTTGGACAAGGAGTTTATTAATGTTGCAATGAATATTGATCCTGAGAATAAAATGGTATGAGTAAATATGTTACTCTGTCGATTCAATAATTCTACAGGAAATACCGAAAACATAATAGTTGTTTTTAGTGTTTCTTGTATAAATCTTTGAAAACAGGAAATGTTTTCGCAAAGTAAACAGGTACTAACTAAGCTGGTTTGTTTAAAACGTCCAGATAAAAAAAGATGAAGGACGAATTGAGAAGTATATTCTGAGGAAGGCCTTTGATGATGAAGAGAATCCTTATCTGCCAAAGGTACTACTAAGTAATTTGCTGCAATGTCTATTGATTTATGCAAAATTGGTTTGCGAAACTAACATTGAAACATTCATTTTCATGCAGCACATTTTATACAGGCAGAAGGAACAATTCAGTGATGGTGTTGGTTATAGTTGGATTGATGGTCTTAAAGCTCATGCTGCAAAACATGTATTTGAATCCAACCTTTTTACTCTACAATTTAGTGATGGAGTTTTCTATTGTCACAAAGTTTATGTTACTTATAATTGGTTCTTCACATTTTCCATTAGGTGACTGATAGGATGATGCTTAATGCTGGCAATATCTACCCCCACAACACCCCAAACACCAAGGAAGCATACTACTACAGAATGATCTTTGAGAGGTTCTTCCCTCAGGCAAGTTAATCAATCAACTCTTCTTAATCGGTTGTAACCATATAAGCTTTGTAGCACTGCTACTTCAGATTAAAGGCGTATATGGTGTTTGACACATGACGGTGTTGGCTACTGACATATATGATTACATTCAATCACTTCTATTTTCTTAAATTATTACCGGTGTTTACGTGTCAGTATCAGGTCGTATTTGGTGTCTGTGTCTATGTCAAGTGCTTCATAGACCATGAGACAACATAATTTAAGAAGGGTTGATTTAAATATTGATGATTTTTTTTAATTGTTTTGCAGAACTCAGCAAGGCTAACTGTTCCTGGAGGACCAACGGTTGCATGTAGCACAGCAAAAGCTGTTGAGTGGGATGCTTCTTGGTCCAAGAACCTTGATCCTTCTGGTAGAGCAGCACTTGGAGTTCATGATTCAGCTTATGAAAACCAGAAAACCTTGGTCAACAAAACTGTAGAATTTGAGAAGATTATACCATTGGAAGCTTCTCCTGTTGAGGTTGCCATTCAGAGCTAGTTTGAGCTGTGGCAAGAAGCGACTGCGCTAGAATGAAGATAATAATTAACATGAATGAAGAATTCGCCTGCTGTATTATTTTATATGGGGCAGTGAAATGATGCTGTATAATATAATTATAAGGCTTTAAATAAGTATTGCATCTTGTATCATTTGGAATTCTGTAATTTGAACTGTTATCTTAATCTATTTCGTTTCAAAGCAATGTGTTGCCTATATACAAATTGCATCAAGTTTTACTTATTGGACCAGTTTCGACTTTTATTGTCACACTAAGCTGGCTTAAAGTTGTTGATATTCACATAAAAATTATAATTTAATTTATCTGATACCTTTACCTTGGCCGGCGTGAGCCTGTTATATCCTAGATGATTTGTGCACCACACAGATAAACTCGAGGATTAATCATGTCTCATGGTACTTGTTCACCGGTTTGTGTTCGTGTGACATCGACTTAATTGTGGCCTGCTGAGTTTCCAGACGATGTTTCATAACACTTGACTGAGATAACGTTATGAAACGATAGATGAGTTTTGAACAAGACAGAATTCTTTAGCGAAACAAGTTGAAGTCGAAACTGGTCCAGCAAATCTAAACGTGATTATGAAAGAAAGATTGCAGAAAGTAAAATCTTGAAAACACAAGGATTATTGAGGTTCAGAGCAACTGTCTCCTATATCCTCACTGAGTTTGATCCCATCATTATGATCAAGCTGAATGCAGCTACAGTTTGTACAAGACTTTATAGGAAAGGAAAATCTCAACCCCCTCAGTTGTACTCTCTATTTTCTCTCTTGATCAAAATGATTCTATGAAATGTATATATATAACTTCACAGCTATTAAGAGTAATCATACAGTGTTAATTAAATCCTTGTAAAATACCTAATGAAGTACTAATGAACTTAATCAATGGAATAAAGCAACATAGAGCAGTTGATTCCAAGTATCAGGCAAACCAGGAAGACACCAATGGCTACAATCAGCTGAGTGATCAGGGTCAGCTTTCTGCTGGGAACTTAATTCACCACTGTAAATTGAAGGGTGTCCATCTTTCCTCATTTCTGATAACATTGTGATGTCAAGAAGATATGCAGGATCGCGCATTTCTCGAATCACCATATTAATTACTCTCATTTGTTGATCAGTGTATTGTTCTCCTCCTCCAAAGTCTGTTGTTGTGCCACTGATTGGTGCTGTTTCACCATAACAATTCTTTGTCGTCGTTACACTTGTTGTCCTACCAACAGCTGAATTCCATTCATTTTCACTACATATAAATATCAGTGTTTAGTGCAACCAAATCTTAGCATAACTTTTGTTTGAAAATCATACATACTGGCTCAACCAAGTATTAATGTAATTAAGTCATGCTACATTATTACTGTCAAATTTGAAAAGAACTAAATGCTGTTTTAACTATTAGGACCTGTTTGAATAAACAGTTTAATCATGCCCTTATAGCCTAAGTACTTATCATATATGTCCTTATGTATAAGTTATTTCTATAGCAAAATACAAAACAAAGGAAACTGTTTTCATATAACCTATCAACTTTTTCAATTATAAACTAACCTGAAAAGCTCATGCAAATAAGCTTAAAACAACTTATGGGCATGTCATAAGTTTGTTTCATAAGCTCTCCCAACATTCTCATGTGTGTTTATCACATTAAATAAATGAATCCAAACGCCCTTATTACATATCAATGCTTGTATGATAAAAAAGCTAAAGAAGCTAACTTTTTGCTAAGGTCAGTGCCTCAGTGAGTTAATGCCACAAGTAAAGAAGCAATTCTTTTCTTCATACTTCATTGGGCTGAATCTTTCATTCAGTATTATTACATAACTGAACATCTTCATGTGTGATATTGCCACCTTGGCTCATCAGATTAAGACATAGTTTTCATAATTATATATTTATTTTTGGTAATGCTAGTAAAAAGATGTAACTTAATTACCTAGAAATTTATTCATAATACTTTATTTTCTAACCAATTTATTTACTAAAAAATATTTTCCCCAATATAAAACAAGTATATCTATCCACATATCCTATCCTAACTCAACTAACGAAAATGCCGAAATTGCTAGGTCGGACATCATGACCAGGACACTTCCACTTGTGTGAGAGTTTATAATGACTTTATCATTTTATCTATCTATAAAAAAAAGATGCGTATATCTGCGCGCAATTACAAAGACTAATCTTTTGAGTCGGATAAGAGCAAATTAATTACTCCGGTCTGAATTCTAACCAAGAACTCTCTTAAAAGAGTTTAGAACTATATTATTCATGTGCTCTTACATGATTTAAAGATTTCTTATCACAACCATTTTTTCTTCCTAATTCTTTATCTATTTTATGTGTTTTCATTGGATCCCTAACTAGGCTGACAAATTTTCTTGTAAGCTCTGCACATTGAAGTGCGGATTCATAATTCTTTGACAAGATGGCACCAACAAACAAGCCAAAAAATTTCAGCCTCAGGATAGAATAATCAAATTGCAACAAGATATGGGCATACTTGTCAAGGATAGTCAAATAAAAGGTCCCACTTCCAGATCTAGAAGCAGCTCATCATATGAATGCAAATGGAAAAAAAAATGAAAATTTAGTTTGACTTAAGGGAAAAAGTTAGTTTGATTTAAGTGTCTGATTAATTATAACTTGTTAGATTTAACCATTTTTAAATCAATAAACTAATATTAACTGCCCTATTTTCAAGTTATTAACAATCAATTATAGCTTAATAATTTTTTTTTTATAACTTTTCTTAATCTGTGTAAAAAATCAATGATGACATTTATATAAAATCATAATTGGTTCAAAATAGAGACACATAAAAGAGCCCTTACTCATAATGTGTGGGAGAAATTGCCTGAAATAACACATGGGTTCTACTTCTGTCAATATTGGCATCCACCCAATTAGCCCATGTTTTCATACCCCTTTCCAATGCTACCAATCGATCCATATCAGGGTAAAAATTCCCTCCTAATTCTACATAATCCCACCTGCACTCAATCAATCAACAAATCAGCCCAAAAAAATCAAAAAAATTTAAAAACTAATTTTTTATGCAAAATGTCATTTTCTTATAGTGTTTTCTTGAATAAGCTTAAAAAAGGGAAGATACTATTCTTGCCTACCCTTGAAGTGATCCTTGATGACTCCACCAATGTCCTGTGTTGAACACCAACACATCAACATTCTTCCATGTGTCACCATTCTTATCTGCCTCATCAAGCCTTAAAATTCTTTTCCCTTGGACCACATCAATATCTACTAAATAAGGAACTCTATGAAATGAAACGTTCACACCATAGTCCTGCATATACCATATCATATCCAATTTTAACATCTCTAAAATGTTTTGCTTGTTTGCATAGTCAATATTCTACAGGATAAATAATCAAAATTCTTGAAAATATTTTGAGTCCCCTCATATTCATACTATTTAACTGGACCCTTATATCTATCTAATGATTCAATTGACACTGTTTTACAAACACTTTTTCAACAGCTTCTTTGTCTTATACCAAAAAATATGACCCTACCTTTATGTGATATCATGAATGAAATTTTACAAAGAGGGAAACAACTATTTTATTGCTGGAAATTAGCATAGTTATTAGTTCTTATCTACCTCTTCCTTTTAAACCAAAATCTAAATCTTACCAAAAAAAACTTGGGTAGTGGCATTATAGTTTAAATCTTACTAGCAATAGAAATAGTGTGAAATGCTAAATGGGGTATTGGTATTCGGTAGTTATCAACAAAGTATTTTGTTTTATCTATACCTAACAAGCACCTACACAAACACGGTCACACAGACACGACATTAATACATGACACCGGTAGTAATTTGAGAAAATGACATAATTAAATGTAATCACAAGTGTCAGATACTAGCACATGTCAGACACCGCAAGTGCAACCAAGGCCACATCAGATACATTTGATCGCAATTCTTCCGAATATCAATGATCACAGCCACAATTTAAAACTTTTTGTTAGCAATCAACTTAAAGCTCAGAAATTTTTTCTAGACTCACCATGAATGTGAAAGTGGAAAGAGGATCTCCCCTAACCAATTGTGTCTCCACATTAGGTGCTGCAGCAGATATCATACAAATCAAAGACTGCCATTGATTCCTTCCTAACGAATCACCAACAAACATCACACTTTTTCCTTTCATCTTCAACAAAAACTCAACTCCATTGAACCTACCATTACAAAACACCACAAAAACACCATCAATCAAATTATACTAAGCAACCACACACTACATTATCTTAAAAACACTATATTTTGCTATGAAGCTCAGACTCAAACACGAACACCAGACACGATACTGACACTTAAAATGAATTATTGAACATAATTACATGCCTAGGTGTTAGTGTCTACATGTGTCAGACACCAGTGTCAGACACCAGACACATCTTTGATCATACATGTTAATGCTACATATGCTTTTATTATTTTTTATACCTTGGGAGCTCGCAATTGAGTGGTTTCCAACGATATTTAAGATAATCAGAATCAGGACGACCATTCATCTGACAATTAAATTCTGGGTCTATGATATCACAGCTAGAAGATTGATAAAAAGGGTAACTTTCATCATAAACCCAACTTCCTACAAACAATGCACAACTACTTTGATTATTGTTTGCTTTCAAACTGGGTTTTTGATGATAAACTTGTTCATGATGATGATGATGATAATGATAATGAAAAGAAGAAGCTATTTGGCATTGAAGAGAAAGAAGAAAAAGAAGAGAGAAGAATGAAACAAAAACAGAAAAAGAAAGAGACATTGAGAGAGAATAGAAGAGAGGGAAAATGAAAATGTATTATTATTAATACAAAAAGAGGTAACTGTTTTGAGAGAAAAGGTATAGAAACTGTGTGCATGTGAAGGTGGATGAACGTGAACGTGGTTACTCACTCACTATGCAACTTTTTCACGCGGTTTGGTAAAATTTGAACAATGGTGATTATATGGTAAGAAAATGATTTGTTTTTCAAATCCCAAAAATCCAGTGTGAGTGATATGATTAAGGGTGGAAGAACAAGATCCGATCCATACCAATTAAATAGGTTCGATTTTGTTAATGTATTCTACTCCATACCATTATATTTTGATTTGGATATCGATTTTATCGTCATGTTTTATGGAGGTTGTGTAGCTCAATATGTTTTTTTTTTTAAGGAAAGAGAAAATTTATTTTTGAAAAGGTAAAAAGAATATATTAAAATGGCATAATCATAACCCAAGAAGTGTTAATATTGAAAATACAATAGTAAAGAATTACAAAAGTGGCAACAAAACAATCAAAGTCATCAAACCAAAAGAAAACACTAATCAACTAGTTGAAAAAACCATTTATAAACATCTTAAGAGTTTTTTTATTTTATTTTTAACTTTTAACTTAATTTGTGACCATACTAATAGTTTAACCGTTTCAAAAGATGATCCAGATAGACAATTCTTGTTGCTAAACCCAATTTAGTTTGAGTTAAGAATTAAAAAGTTGGAGGTTCTTATTTCATACACTATGTTACTAGTGTTGTTTTACAAATATGTATTAATATGCTGTCTATATATATATATATATATATATATATATATATATATATATATATATATATATATATTATTTACTTGTTTCGATAGTATGCGAATTCGTTTGATTAAAAGTTAATTTACTTTTTTATTTATATTTTAAAATCATCTATTTAAAATTTTAAAATCTCAACCCAACTAAACTGAATATGAACTGAATCGTATCGACCCATTCTTCAACGATTTAATTAAAATTTTATGAGAAAATATTATAAAACTAAATTGATTATTTTATTGGTTCCATTTTTTTTTTCTTCTCATAGATCAAAGCAAGCCAACCTGTTACACTCTTAGATTGTTTTCAATCGTTTCCTTCTCCATCTTAGAAATCATGGTTGAACATATAACACAACTCCGCAAAATCTGCTTGTAATGTGAGGATTACCCCCACTTATAAACACATATTTAACACATCCCCTTACAGCGAATAATGAACATGTGGAGTGTGGATATATAAGGTGGGTGATTTGATAGTGGAAACCTGATAGCAGGTGGTCCAACTGATCCTGGAGAAGGCTCTGATACCAGGTAAAAATTATCACCACTTATAAACACAACATTATCAGATGATCTCTTATATGATGTGAGATTCCTTAACATTTATATCGCTAATTATATATCATTCTTAAATATAGGTTTTGTCAAAACAAATATCATGTCTTTTAATTTACTTTTCCTATCAAAAAATAATAATAACAGTAGATAGTGTTTGGATATAAATTATAATATATACTATAGTACTGGTCTCTATGCATGCAGATTGTGGGAAACTAGCTAACTTATTCATATCCTTACATGTTAGGTTATCCGGAAATCCCCGACCATAATTTCTATTGTTCCAACATTTCTTTATATAGAATCATGATTTTGCTTTGGTATGATAATTTATCCACCATTTTTTTAGGAAAGGATCCACCATATTCTTTTCATGTAAGGTTATGTGATTTTACACATGTTGTAGTGCAAGGCTAAACCGGGAATGGATCGTCTCCGATCAAAGAAGAGGTCTTGTGCAATGCAATGGTAGCCATTAAAAAATAAAAGGATGAGAAAAAAATAATGGAAAAAATAAGAGAGAAACCACCGATATTAGATCTCAAAATATTGCAAGAAAATGATGGATAAATTAGAGATGGGGATTAAAATGTTGCAGCTTATCCCGTTGTCCCCATTCAAGGGGCAAACCACCGATTTTAGATCCCAAAAAAGTAACCATTTTTTCTGAAGATATATTTCGAGAATATCTATTAATAAATTCATGTATAAATATCTATTAACTTACTATTATAAAAACTATCGAGAATATTATAATACTAATCAAACATCTTTCTTTAAAGATATATGGCAATAAAACTCCATCTTTATATTCCGAGAAATAAATCTAATAAACTTAAAATAAACACCCCTTTGATTTTAACTTTTATTTTCATGAGAACGAATCAAGATCCTCTAATATGAAAATAAATATGAGTATGTGAATCTAAACTATTGAAATATAAAAAGGGGATGGTATTGATTTTTTTATTTTAACCAGGAGAAAAGATGGTTAAGAGTTTTTTTAAAGAATTGGTTATGAGTTTTTTTTTTTGAGGGGAAAATTGGTTATGAGTTGAGATGTGAAACTTAAAACAAACATCCCTTTATTTTATTTTTCTCTCTAGCAAAAAACATAAACATGTTTTTTAGTAGTAAAAAAGTTACTAAAAATATTTTAGATATATTTTAAGTTGACCCGATTTCATCTTAAATAAATTTGAAATTTATTTTTTTATTCAAAAAAAAATTATGTCTAAACTATCTAGTAGGTTATAGGGTTTAAGAGACGGGTTATGATTTTCTAAAATGGATATGATTGGTTATAATAATCCATCTCAAACTCTTGCTCACTCTTAATTAAATTCAACCGTTGAGTTAAGTTAGTGAATCTATTGATTTAATGAGTTATTAAGTAGAGTAACTTTAAGCAGATTTACTTAATTATGGAATTATTTAATTTGAATTTGTAATTATTTTTTAGATAATCTTGTAGGCATATCTTTTATTTTATTTTTCCCTAAAAAAAATCTTTTATTTTATTTTTCATAAATTTCTAGTAGGCATATTTTTTGTAATTATTTTGAAGATAATATATAATCTTTTAGGCCTACCTATAGTAAAGATAAAAACAAATCTTATTGTCATGATTTTGTAAA
>Ga0228710_1009489_pt1 | contig 13467 bp, 2 predicted proteins | sample MedpolnodulmetaG_FD_177995 | JGI IMG/M metagenome (GOLD analysis project Ga0228710, IMG submission 177995) | Root nodule microbial communities from Medicago polymorpha collected in Santa Monica, California, United States - pink nodules | ecosystem: Host-associated > Plants > Roots > Nodule...
CTTTGGTTTTTCTCACCTTCAGAGGCATCCAAAATTCACTGATTAATAAGGGTCCGGAATATACTTACTTAACTGAAAACTTGAATCATATCATGTAATCCTGCTATAACCGGACATGTCCATCTGTTAAATTATTGAACTGGTACATTTAAGTATCTAAATCAATCCAAATATCGTAAACATAATTTCTTGCTTAGGTGTAATTCACAGTATCACGTGACTTGTTTTATTGAATTGTAAAAGTCTTCTCCTTTCCTCAAAATCTTAGCGACCTCCAATTCTCGATGAATACTCTCAACCAACATTTCCAACCGGTCTCGACAACATACTTCTCATTACAATCTGACTTGAACTGATGTGTCTGACATCCTTATAATAGTACCCTTGTTCCATCTATTCTTACAACATGTCTTAGGTTTCCAACACTTGACTATACTCTTATTAGATCTCCTGACATCCCATACGGTCTTTCAATAACCTGGTTGCTGATTTCGATAACCTTAACTTTCTCCAATAATCACATGCCGCGTCCTCTAACTGTCCGTAATCACATGCCGCATAACCCAGAGGCGGTTCTGCCCAACGTGCGCCTATATAAAGGTGAACTTGCTTCACCCTCAAGATATGATTCACATTTCACAACACTTTCTACACACTTTACACACTCTTTTCTTATAAAATTAATAATTATACTTTATTAGATTTCAATTTTTTTAAATTTCAATTATTTTATTTAAAACATATATTATAATTAAATGTGTATTATAATAAGTCTTTTTTTCATTATATAAAATGATGAAAATCATATGATATAAATGTACACATCCTTTTAAAAGATTACAATCAATATTTTACCCTCTAAAAAATCTATTAATATTTTATAATTTCATATAATTATTATTGTTTGTTTCTAAAGTTAATAATTATACTTTATTAGATTTCAAATTTTTTGACGGAAAATTTCAATTTTTATATTTAAAATATATTATAATAAAAAAATTATTTAAAATACTTTTTAATTTCATTAAATGAAAGTGTAAAATTCATTAGCCTAATGCTAGAATTTCACGCCTTAAAGTAAATAAGTAGGAATATCTGGGTTCGAATTTCGATCCATGTATATCGCAATATCGTACAAACTGAGTTGAGTTATACTCAATTGGACAACCTCTTAATGTTTTTATCTATCTATAGCAATACATAAAGAATTTACACATCAAATATTTTTTTGTGTGTTAATCTCCGGTTCTCAGAGGAAATGGCCCTATTAATTCGGGATTTGATAGAAAGGTAAGTAAAATTTGGTAAAACATTATTCCAACACAAGAATCAAACTCAGGTTCTCCTTAATAATTTGTCATTTGACAGAACTCATTAATCATTTGAACTCAATTGTTTATTTTTATTTAAACTATTTTATCATATTTCAAATATTTATTTAGATTATAAATAAAAAATTACTTAAATACCATTAAAAAAGGAACAATCCCACAACAAAAGAAAAAATATTTTACACTATAAAAAAAATCTTATTTTGATCTTATATAAAAAAAAATGGTATTTTAGTGTAACATTATTTCTTCCAATATTACTTTTCATTTAATTGTTTTTCAGTATTTTATCATTTTTGAAAAACAAAAACACGAACGAGTTAATATCTATCTTAATGTTAGTAATTGAGTAAACCACTAAATTTGTTCTCTGCCTTTCTAAACGAGTATCAATTAGTGTGGTTTACTCGTAGCAATCATAAAATTAACAAATGTTACCACCCAAATACCTTATGAGATCCATCTGACATATCTATACCTTCCATCCTCAACCATTTTGTTTTTCATACAAATCTTGTCAATACTTCAGTTCCTTATTCATCCTAATCAATCCAACGGTGGATACAAAGCAAACATTATCAATAACCTTCAAGTTTCACCTTTTTCCTTCTTTGGTTACTTTCTCATCCTACGTGTACACTTGTCCCTACATCACATTAATTAATTCTCATTGTAAGAAAAGAGAAAAAAACCACACTCTCTCTTTTTTCTCCATTTGTCGGCTTCATTATTCTCTACTATACTCAATTTTTACTGTCACTATTTACTCACAGAAATTCATGTTTGATGATCTCGTCATCATTTAATTATTTTTGTTTTTTTGCTCTCACTTCTTTCACAAGTAACGCCTAGTGAGTAAAAGAGTGAGTGAACATTGGTTATTATATATACAAGACAAGATATATTCATATGATTCATTGATCAAATAAAAATCATGGGTTTTTGTTGATTTTAAATTTTGAGCTGAGTAGTTGTTTTTGTTGTTGTGGAAGAAGGAGGAAATGGGGCGTCGGGCTGCCGAGTTTCGGCGCCCGATTCGACGGAAGTTGTCTTATGGGATCTGTTTTCTTCTTGGAGCATTTTCTGTTGTCGGTTTGGTTATGGTTCTTGTTCAACATAATTACCATCAAGATCGGGTCCAACATACCCTTCTGGTAACATTACATTCTCCCTTTTTTTTTGCTTTTTCGTTCTTTTGATGATTTTTTTGGTTTTTGATTGGTGATTTTTAATTGGGGATGTGATCATGGTTCTAAATTGCACAAATCTTGATATATTAGCAAATGCGACCGCAATTGTAGTTCTAATATCCTTGCAGACACCTCTAAAACCTTTATATCACGGTTTTAATTATGGTTGCAGACCACAATTTAGAACTATATAGATGTGATGTGGTATGTAATGGTTTTGCAGGATAGTCTTCATTTTTTGCAGGATTATATTTTACATTTTTTTAAATTAATGTTATTCATCTTATGTATAGTTTTGTTTTAAATTTCAATTCATTTATCCGGATGGTTTTGTTTTAAGCAGAAGGTCAAATGAACTTGGTCCAAATTTGGAGTAAATACATTTGACATTTTGTCTACATTTAAGAGTGGATGTAGTAACATCTATCTGTTATCTTCCATCTTTTTTACTCTTTTCAATAACAATTTGATGTGAGAGGGATGCATGTTTTTAACTACATTGTTTTGATTATAATAACTGCATTGTTTTTATCATAGTCCTGCAATTAGACTTGTATTGGTCATAAGTAATTGATTTTGTAATTTTCAGATTTCAATTATAGTTTTTGTGATAAGTGGCTTTTTAATTTTGTTTCCTGTTTAAGATGAGTTTTTTTCTTATCATTTGTTAACACAAATTTACATTTAAATTTATGATTTTGTGAATGTTAGTTGTAAATTGTAATTCCTCTTTCACTATGAATCTGAACCAGTTTCAATCATGTTCTTTAACATTAGGGGTTTGAATTCATACAAAGATGGAGTTGAGAAAGATTTCTTGTTGTTAAAATGGTTTTTATCATTTAGTGATTTGTTACTACTATGTGAAACAGGAACTAAGTGTTACCTTTTGCAGCTATTAGGTGTTCACTAACACACATCATTTCACTTGCACATCCCGTTCTGCGAAATGGTTATACCATTCGCAATTTCTTGTAGAATCTGCCCATAGTTTCTCATTTTCTTCTGTCTTATGATTTAGTTCATTTGACAAGTTTCTGGATATATCTAGTTATGTAGCATAGAAAATATACCTTTCTAGATTGTGTTGCAACAGTAAAGATTTTGTGTTTAATATTACATTACATCATTGCCCTCATTATTACAGCACTTCTGTAGTTTTTTCCCTTTTCAGTCTTGCAACAACAGCGGAAATATTTGAAGTATATTCTTGAAATCTTCATGAATATGGTGTTAGTTATACTGATTTGCTTTTATAATCCGTGTTTCTGGATCAAAAATTGAAGTTGAGTATTTGTCATTCGAGGCTTAAATCGTGACGTAGGAAACATGGTCAAGTGTGTGGCTTCATAGTGATAAATGAGAAAATAATCCTGATATCTCGAAGCAATGTAATTGTAACTGAAAATTCTACAACAATTTTACATTGCCGTAACAGCTTAGGTGTAATTGCTTATATAAAATAATGACTTTTGTTACTTGTTAGGCTTTTGGTGATATTGCTGTTTGTTAAACTATTTTTGTCTCATATGCTTCGTGTGTACTTACCGAGTAAGTGACATATTGCAGGAGAGGAATACAAAGGATGAACATTTTCCCAAGGATAGGCTGAATTTTACTGAAGAAATTTTAAGTGCGACATCTTTTTCAAGGCAATTAACAGAGGAAATGGTTCTTGCCAAGGCTTATGTGGTTATTGCAAAAGAACACAATAATCTTCACCTAGCATGGGAGCTTAGCTCCAAGATTAGAAGTTGTCAGCTTTTGCTTTCAAAAGCCGCCATGACTGGAAAGCCTGTTAACAAGGAAGAAGCCGAACCGATTATAAGAAGCCTATCAACTTTAATTTTCAAGGCGCAAGATATCCATTATGACATTGCAACAACTATCGTTACAATGAAATCACATATTCAAGCACTTGAAGAGAGAGCAATTGCAGCTACGATTCAAAGCAACGTGTTTGCTCAAATATCGGCTGAAGCACTACCGAAGAGTCTTCATTGCTTACATGTAAAGCTTACTTCTGATTGGCTAAAGAAGCCTTCCCTGCAAAAACTCTCGGATGAGACGAGAAACTCCCTCCGGCTCACGGATCAGCATCTATATCATTTCTGCATCTTTTCGGATAATGTACTGGCAACATCGGTCGTTGTTAACTCAACAATTCTCAATGCTGAATATCCAATAAAGTTAGTTTTTCATATTGTAACCGACAGTGTCAACTATGGAACAATGCAAGCATGGTTTCTCAGTAATGACTTTAAAGGAGCAATGATAGAGGTTCAGAATGTTGAAGAATTTCATTGGCTGAATGAATCTTATTCTCCAATTGTCAAACAGCTGCTCGATTCAGAATCTCGAGCCTTTTATTTTGGGGCATATCCAGATGTAAATGCTGAACCGAAACTGCGGAACTCCAAATTTTTGTTATTACTAAACCATCTTCGGTTTTACATCCCCGAGATTTATCCACAACTTGAGAAGATTGTTTTCCTTGATGATGATGTTGTTGTCCAAAAAGACCTAACACCACTTTTCTCACTTGAATTGCATGGAAACGTAATCGGTGCAGTCGAAACCTGTCTTGAAGCATTTCACCGATACTACAAATATTTCAACTTCTCAAATTCAATTATAAGCTCAAAGTTTGATCCACAGGCATGCGCGTGGTCGTTAGGCATGAATGTTTTTGACTTGATTCAATGGAAGAAAGCAAATGTGACCGAAATATATCACTATTGGCAACAGAAAAATGCCGACGGATCACTCTGGAAGCTCGGTACTCTTCCTCCTGCACTTCTTAGTTTTTATGGTTTGGCCGAACCGCTTGACCGGAGATGGCATGTTTTAGGATTAGGTTATGACCTCAATATCGATAATCGACTCATTGAAAGTGCGGCTGTTATTCACTTCAATGGGAACATGAAACCATGGTTGAGATTATCTATAAGCAGGTATAGGCCACTATGGCACAAGTACATAAATCAAAGTCACCCTTATTTTCAAGAATGCGCTATAGGTTAAAATGCACTACTTCTTGATTGCTTATAGATTATGCAATCACAAATTATTGTAGAGTCAGAAGTAGATATTTTTGACTTGAAATCACAATCTCTTCAAATAGAAAAGAATAAAGTTTTTGCCATTGTTGTTTTTTTCTTTCCTTTTTAGCTTTGATTTTGCAGTCACTTACAGTTTCTTGAAATAGAAAATTTTCCCCGTGTTATGTTTTAACACCAAAGTAAGAAGATTAAGTTTAAATCCACATGTTTAGATTGTTTCAGGTTTTTATGGAAACTTAATTAAACAGATACTTTTATGGAAACTTAATTAACAGGTACTTAGAGTTAATCTGTGGCTATATAAAGGTAACCAATGAGTTAACCACTTGTTAACTAGTAATTTTTAGTCGGACCTTTTTGGACAAATTTACTATCAGTTACTCGTTTCTCTATCAATTTAAATTCAAACCATAGTTGTAAGGAGTTAAAAAATAATTACGATCCCTTTGAACATAACTCAATTGGTAGTGATGTTGGAGTCGGGGTTCGAACCCCGATTCTCCACTTATTCAATGTTGAATTTCTATCCATTAACTTACTTTAAAAAAAATAAAACTAACAACATATTTCAGTTGAACCTTTTTTTTTATTATGAATTTATCCTTAACAACATTGTTTTTTCAAAATTAAAGACATATGAATAGAATCTTAAAAGTGAAATTCAAATAATTTAAATAATAGATATTATAAATAGAAAAAACAAATAAAATTATATCAAATAGATTCAATAGATGTCCTCGTGAACTTAGCTTATGCAAGGTCCGATGTTTAAACACCGACCACCAAAAAAAAATAAAAATTCAATAGATCAAATAACCTCATAATCTCATTAGTCACTATAAAAAGACGGATGAAGCCATAAAAAAGGTGAATAGAAGAGCACCTAATGAAATTGCAATTAAACCTAATAAATAATTTAACAAGGATTACTTGAAAAAGTAATTTTGATATGACATTGGACAATCAATTTTGATTATGTTACATTGTTACCTATTTTCCCTTCCCATGTCTTTTATCAATACTCAATGGGGGATTAAAACCATTCTAAGGAACAAGTAGGCATCTTCTATATTTTTCAAAAATAAAATAAAATTGAGAGATTCATTACTATAGTTTTAGGTTATAAATACCATTTTGTCACTAATTTTGTCTGCATTATAGTAATATAGATATCTATTTCTTTTGATGAATAGAATCCTTACTTCGACGGATCCATTTGACACATCCTTTTTATAGATACACATTCTTCTTTTTTGAAACAAGACAATCTCTTAAAATGGTATGTATAGTTATTCTGTCTTGCATTGCATTATATGTTCACGTGAATGGAATTAAATCAAGAGCCTTTTTTACAACATTGTCTAAGATATAGCTAATATCTAACGCATTGCCAGTTCTATCTCATTCCTAAATAATATTAATAAGTAACTATTAGTCATTAGAGGTAGTGGTTGGAGAGCTAAACATCAATGCCAGTTAAGTCTTTTCTTTATCATACTTCATGAAAGCTAATTAAGGCCTTTATGACCGCAAGAACTTTGCAATAACTTCTAGAGTTCAAACTAGATCCATAATTTTCAACACACAACAGACAATATAACGGTGACAGATGATGATGAACTCATCTATATATATATATAGAGAGAGATAGATATAGGGACCATATCCAGTGAGAAAGAGATATCTTATGTGAGAGTGAGAGGGACTATTATCAACCTTTGGATTAAAACATACGACTGAGATTAAACAATACATATAATTGACTCTTTTCCTGTTCCTCGTCCCTAACTTTGTCACCATGTTCTACAACCACCACACTCAAGACTACAGTCATATTCCAAGGGTGGTTGTAGAACACGATGACAAAGTTAGGGACGAAGAACAGGGAAAGAGTCAAGTATATGTATTGTTTAATCTCAACTGTATGTTTTAATCCAAAGGTTGATAATAGTCCCTCTCACTCTCACATAAGATATCTCTTTCTCACTAGATATGGTCCCTATGTATCTATGTTGTATATAAAGAAAACAATCTCTTTCAACTTTTTTGGGCTGATTTTTTCTCTTTCCAAAAATACCCTCAATTTTGAATACAAATAATACATGTAATAAATAGTTAAGAATAAATTAAATATTAACAAAGATGTAACAAACATGATATGAATATCTCCTTGTGAGCTTAGCTCAGTTTGTATGGACAATGCATAATATATGCAAGGTTTGGGGTTCGAACCCCGGCCACCACAAAAAAAAAAACATGATATGAATATGTATATGTCTGGTTTTTTTCTCTATAATTTAAAAAGCGTAACAAACTAGATGAGTATATTTATACTTACATTTTCATTATCCCAATTATACTCTTAAATAACTTTTTATATAATAAAGATCGTTGTTTTTTGAAGGAATAAATAAAGATCGTTGTTGGAGTCGTTACAAAAAAATTTGATTATATATTTTTGTTATATTGTCAGTGTCATTAAAATAAATAATCATGATTACTTTGTTTTGTTATAACTTGAAAGCAACAAACATTTATATTTTTAGTTTTAATCCAAATCAAAATTTCATAATGGTGTGATCAATTGAGGCAAATTTAGAACAGAACTTTTCTAGAGAGAGGTTCTCTGCCTTCTCTCTAGAACTAAACATTTCCACCTCCTTAGCAAAACAAACAGCTCTGATCCCATTTCTCTTCCCCTATCATCCAAACCTTGTACACAAGATGTAACATTCATGCTGGTGGTGCGACGTCGTTTGGCCGTACGACCGTTGTTTTGTCGTCGACGTTGTGCCTCTCATCGGCGTTTCCTGTAGGGTTTTATTTGTGCCTTTTCTCTTCCGGCGGACGATCATCCTTGCGCTTCCTCATCAGTTCACCGTCGACGCTTTCGCCGCCGTTCTACTGCAAGGTTTGTGTTGGTTTGTGCTTTCAATCTACTGGTTCGTTGTAGGTCAACCATTTGGGTTGTGTTTTGGAGATCCCGTTCCAGATTTGTCGACTCCTCCACGTCAGAGAATGGGTTCTTTTTTTTTTGTATTGTTGTTTGTTGTATGTGTTTATGTTGTTGTCTTTTTTCCCTTTCCTTATTTCTTTTGTTTCTATGTTTTGTTGTTCAGAGCTGAGATTGGTGGGTGCGGACTTGACTTTTTGCTTTGGTTTCTTAAACCCGAAAGGGTTCGGTTCCGTTAAACCCGAAAGGGTCTATTTGGTTACTAATGTATTGGACTCATCCCACGATCTGAGTTCTAACGCGTCGGATTGTAACTTGTTGTGTTTGGTGGCATGTACGCTTGACTCTCTGATGATTCCAAATATGTTGAGATCTGCAAGCTTCAAGGCAACTTGTCCGCTTACACTCTGGTTCGTCGTGCTCGAAAGAGCTTTATGCTTGCTGCTTGTGCAGGGAGTTGTTGGCACTTGGATTTGTTACCGTGGTGGCGGTCAATCCATTCGCTAAAATTAAATCCTAATTGTTCTTGATGAATGTTCACTTTTCATTTTTTTTTTGGTAATCTGGTTTCGTCCCCGTACGCGGGTTTGCTGGGTTATGTTCATGATTAGTGAATTTTTATTAGGATATTTTAGGACTGATTCACTTTGTCTGATTTATAACGATGTATCCCCATTTTGGGTTTTACCTAGGTTAGGTTTTATATGTCCCCCCAATCTCTGCATCTCTTTCTTTTTTCCTTAATATATTTTTCTTTTTGGCTTAAAAAAAAACAAAATTTCATAAAAAAACACCGTTAATAATTTTCAAACATTAGCGCAATAAAAAGAGCGGAAAGGAGATGTCAAATTATATGGTATAATATTTATATAATGTTACGCCGTTCGTGAGTGAAGGAAACTGTTCGTGTGGACTAAGTAAAGGCGCTGCCGATTGAGTGGTGCTCGTGAACGATCAAACAAATTTGACATTAAAGAAACTACACTACATGAGGTAATACTTCGATTCTTAATCATATTCTTTCGTAAGGATCCATTGAAAGAAAAATTACTTTTTTTTATCTGTTTCGTATTCTGTATTGATATACGATTTCTCTTCATGGTATTAGAGCCACTTACGAAACCATGAGTCGGTTTCTATGTTATTACAGTTTTAATATGATTTTGAATCAGTATAATAATAATAATAATAATAATAATAATAATAATAATAATAATAAAAATCAATAAAATTGGGTTGATTGATCTCATATATGTGACATATGATTCTAACGCGACATCTGTATATATATGATATACATATTGTATCATTTGTTCAATTGTTTTAAATGATTGGTGTGAATTTGGATGATCGATAGCTTGAGCTTCAGAACCGATACTAGGGAAGCATCAACGAATCGATTGTTCATACTGAATGAACAATCCTTGAAACTATAGATGTTTGATCGTCGCATTAGGGTTCATACCTATACAAGAGTTGTATTGTTATGGAAAACATGATGCGGCTAGGGTTTACACAATCATATAAAAAGTTGATGTGATTAGGGTACACATTGGCTGCCCTGGAAGTCCCTGCAAGGGGTGCTGTCCTGGAACCACCGTCTGTTTACCGGGTAGCGAAAACCCCAGCTAACTCTATGTAGTGTGATCAGTAGTCAATGATTAATTAATTAATAATTCAATTTTTAATAATAATATTTGTGTGTTTATTGTTATTAAATAGCATGGAGAATGGTTTTGGCCTTAGTATTTTATTTTGTTTTGTTTTGGGAATTATTGAAATAAGACATTCGTGTCGTGCCTTTCTCTTGTATCTCTATATGTAATTCTTTTCTCATCTCACTCCCTCATATGTAAGACGAGTATTCTTTATGTAATGTAATATTGAAGAAGAGAACAAGACAATGAGGATTTCCATGAAGATCTAACTTAGATAAGTATAGGTTGTTCTTAGGTTTAGCTTAGGTTTTCTCATTGGCTTGAGGGAAAAATTGTGTTAGGGGCCATAACCATATCATTTTATTATTATGTATGTTGATGCATGTTTGAGAGATGATTTTATGTGATACATATGTCGCGGTGAGGTGAGGTCTAACTAATTAAAAATCTCTCAAAATGAATATTAAGTTATATGATTTCGAAAGAATAGCACCATTCAAGCCCAGTATTGAATAATGTAGGTTTCGCCAATGCGAGATGCATTTTCTATATTGGTAAGTTGCGGTGAGGTGACTCGTTTACCCAACTATTATTTTTGGGTTTAACTTAACTAAACTAAATATAAAAAGATTATAAAGTTTAGAAGAAAGAGTTGGGAACAATCCATATGATGGATTTGAATAAGGAGTTATTCATCCAAATGATAAATATGAGAGTTGCATGAGATACAAGTAGATGAAATTCCTACCTAAATAACTGAGTTTTTTGTAATCAGCCTAACATTGACTTAAAATAAAGTGAAATGTGGATCTCATACCACTAGTAAATCCTCCAACAGTATTTCCCAAATCAAAAATCGAGGGTCATTTAGTTTGAGTAAAATAGTGAGAGCATATTTAATGTTGTGAATAATGAAGTTTTACTATTATTATTAGTAATTTGTAATTAGCTCATTAGTCATTAGTCAACCCCATTAGGTTAGAATAACCCATATAAACACATTAGTGGTTGTACATTATTTATCTCTAAAATATAATCTTTTGTTTTCACATAGCATTAGAGCTTCCGATCACTAAGGCCCTTGCTTCCGCATAAACCCTGGCCACCTTAATTGTGGCCTCTTTTGCTGCCTTCATTGTAGTTTCGGCCACAAAACAACCTCAAAACATTGTTCACCAAAGCAGATATTGTTCACAACCATCGATACTATTCATCGCGCACTGTTCACATTTGTTGACATTGTTCATCATGGCACTGTTCATAGTAGCAAAATTGTTTAACGGTTACCGGTACTGTTCATTCATGCAATACTATTCACTTGTTAGTCACTATTCATAAAAATATTTTTTTGTGAAGGAAAAAAAATATTATTTTCTTCGATTTGAAACTTGTTGTTTCGGAGTTTTTTTGTCTCTTAAGAGACATGACATCAATCAGCTTGGTATGTCTCTATTTTCTGTTGGATTTAATGCTTCAGATAAATCATATGACCATTACTAGATACTAGATTTTGGAGCCACTGACCACATGACACCCTTACCCACACACTTCTCCACTTATTCACCTTGTCCTAGCAATAAGAAAATATCCATAACAGATGGTTCCCTTATAACTGTAGCAGGTTAAGGAAATGTCCAAATAAGCTAAACTATAATCCTACAAAATGTACTTCATATTCCCAAATTATCCACTAGCCTAATTTCCATACAGAAACTCACAAAAGACCTATCATGAAATATTGTTTTTATATAACAATGCTTGTGTTTGTCAGGACACGGATTCAGGAAAGACGATTGGAAATGCTAGAGAATGGGATGAAGCCTCTAGCGAGTTATTTTGATGATGTTTGTTTAATGTTTATTAACTTTGTGTTTTAGTCTAGCATGTTGATTATTTGATAGTTGTATCTTAGAAGTTGTTAAAGCACCCCAAGCTTACGTGTTTTAGTCTGACTTGGTATGAATCGATTCATCTTGAATCGTCTCAAGTTTAAGTGAATCGTATCATAAAATGTCTCTGACTTTCCCTGAATCGATTCAAACTATTTTGAATCGTATCAATCTTCATCCTGGGCAGTTTGAATCGATTCAAATCTATTTTGATACACATCAATCTTCATAGCATTCTTCTTCCCAATTTTGTCATTTAGTGGTTTGAATCATTTCACTTATTTAGTGAATCGATTCATGCTGTTGTTTTTGGTTCGAAATTTTGCCTTCCCCTCCTTTACTATATAAACTCTTCTCCTCATAACTCTAAAATCATTGAATCATTTGCATCTATTCTCTCTAGGTCGCAAAAACTCTTTGTCCATAAATTCTTCAAGATTAAACATTTTTTCTTAGAATCCCTTTGAACATTGACTCACATTGATTTGCTAGGGTGCTAGTATGGATTGTAAGTTGGTTCTTTCAAGGAGATTGGTTGGGCTTAATCAAGGCTCCAGAGTGAAGTGAATAATCTCATTCCACCTCCAAATGACTTGGGGGTCTTTCTAACCGTTCTAGAAGTCAAAGGGGATTCGTTTACCAGACGTAGCATCAAAGACTTGAGTGAAGAGTTCGAAGGGGTGCACGGGTAATCAATGATTTGAAGATTCAAGGAGCACCAAATTCAAAGGTTATTTGAACTTTGGGGGAGTGTTTGCATAAGGGTTGAAGAATTAGGTTTAATTTCAAGAAACTCTTGTAAACACATTTTTATTCAACATTGTTACTTAGTGGATGACCTTTGTGAAGGCGTACTTCATCAAGAAGAGTAGACGTAGCTCTAGCGAGGACGAGAAAGAGCGAACTACTATAAAAATATCGGTGTTATCTCTCTTCCCTATCCTCTTTACATTTCATTATTGCATATGATTAATTGAACAATTGTTAGGATAATTGCTTGTGTTGTTCTAAGTTGTTTTTCATCAAAAGTTAATCTAATTCATTGAATTAGGTTTTAATAATTTTCTTAGATCAATTGAGTGCAAGTTCCATTCAACTCTTCAATTTCACATGCATTGTGTTTTTAATTGATAGCTTGGTATTATTGTTCATATAGGTTTGGTATTGAAATTGTCTAAGTTTTGCAAATTGTTCAAGACACATTAAAGTTTAATTGAAATAAGATTTATATTGTGAATCACTCAATTCTACATTGAATCTTATTGCACATAGATTTATCTTTTTGCTTATTGTTGTGATTGTTCGTACACGATTCCAATAGACTATTTATTTGAAATCACTTTTTATCAAAACTCCGGAAAACTTTTTCAAAAAAGCTATTCAC